>Ga0209697_10002411_pt1 | contig 26971 bp, 28 predicted proteins | sample AliMusrvi5mmetaG_FD_184115 | JGI IMG/M metagenome (GOLD analysis project Ga0209697, IMG submission 184115) | Freshwater lake bacterial and archeal communities from Alinen Mustajarvi, Finland, to study Microbial Dark Matter (Phase II) - Alinen... | ecosystem: Environmental > Aquatic > Freshwater...
TATATTTATTTACCATTACAATATACTTAAATACGATATTCTCACAATTATATTTCCGACAGGTATTTCCAAAAACTTTCCAGTCTATTATATTGGCAACTTTATCTAACAAATTGGTAATATCATTAAAACAGGTAAATTGCACATGACCCTCCCTAAAATGTTTATCCAGATGTATGCAAAGATGAATTAGTAAATCGTTATTGTTTAAAGCAAACACAAAAGTATTATTAACAGTTTCAGAGATTGCATTTTTCCACAAATCATCAACAAAAAGATGGTATTTTTCAGACTTTCGCTGTAGTTTTATATGTATTTCTATCGATGCTCCATTCAAAACCATTGGTGGATAATGTATAATTTCTAAATTATTTTTCACATAGTTGGATCTGATATCATCTATTGGTTTATAACCCAACTCAGCAAGAATAGCAAGGCACTTTAAACCATCTTCCTCTTTTACTAATAAATCAATATCACTAAACTGACGAAGACCTATATCCTGATACAACCATTCGGATAAATAAATACCTTTTAGAACTATTACCGGAATATTTTCTACTGCAAAAGCTTCTGCAATTTTCCGAAAATGCATATACAAAATCGTACTGCGGCTTAGAGTCTTATAATAGACTTGCTGTAGTTTGTTTTTTATGTTTTCAGGTATCTGAGAACTGTTGCTCAACAGTGTAAGTTTCTTAAAAAAAAGCGGTCCTATTCCCCTGTCGATGATTGCTTTTATAAGATAATCCCAATCCTGAACCTGAGGAATCAAACTATTAATTTGATCCAACTCCATAGCATTTGGTTCTAACTTAACGCAGGAAAGAATAAGTAGATCTTCAGCTTTTAATTCCATTTTTGTGAATTCTTTTTTTAAGAAGTGGTTAACTCATCTGATGATCTTTTTTGTATTCTGATGAAAGGTTTCATTCTTTTTTAAGATTAATTCGAGGGGAGTACTATGATGACATTTTTTTACAACTCATCTGATAAAGAATAAAGGAATAATAAATCATCGGATTATCATAAACAAGAAAAAATTTCTTTGTTACATATACTTTGATAAGATAAAATCATGTTACCAAACCATCAGCCGATACATTTTTTTTCTGTTTTATTCAAATAAGCTTTTTTTCCATATAGTATCTTATTGTATTAGCAATTCCTTCAGCCATAGGTACAATCGGATTATAACCTAGTTCTTCTTTTGCTTTTGATATGTCATAAACACGATCTGCAACCGTTGCTTCAATATTTCTTCTGGTTACAATCGGTTTCTTACCTAACATGATAAATAAACGTTCTGAAATATTTGCAGCAACATCCATAAACCAAAAAGGAATATATATAAAACGTACATTTTTTTTCAAAACTTTCGCAATAACTCGTACGGAATCACAAAGTCCAATAGAATCATTAGAAGTTAGAATATATGTTTCACCACTATTTCCTGTTTTTACGAGTTGCACGAGCCCTTGAATTAAATCGCTAATATATACATTCGATGTGAAATTCATTTTGTTGCCAATTTTCGGGAAGAAACCTTTTATACAAAGTTTTGCCAACAGCAAATAGGTAAATTCACGTTCACCCGGACCATATATTTTTGTAGGTCTGATATTGATACCAGGAAAGCCATATTTTTTATATGCATCCAGCACAACTTGTTCTCCTTCATATTTTGAAACCTGATACGGAAGGTAAGGACTGCATATACTTTTTTCATTTATCAATGGTTCGTTAACAATACCCATAGCAGCAATTGAACTTATATAGATAAATCGTTTAACATTTGCTTTTCGAGCCACTTCAACTATATTTTGAACACCCTCAACATTTACTTTTCTGAATTCCTTGAAGTTAGCATCAGAAGGAAGCTCATTTCCTACCTTGGCAATCATATGATAAACGAAATCAATACCATCACAACAACCTATCAACGATACTTTGTTTGTCACGTCGCCTATTTTGATATCACAAGAATTACCTAATAATTCAATCGCCTTCACTCTGTCACGTACTAATATTCTAACAGAATGACCTTGTTCCAATAAAACAGGTATAAGATGTAGACCAACTAAACCAGTGCCACCAGTAACTAATATATTCATAATAATCTAATTTTTAGATTTAATTTTAGATTTAATTCTTTTAAAATTTGGGCTTATAAATGAATGTATCAAACCAATTGCTGGATAACTAATTGTTTCTGGAAGCATTAACATTTTAGAAATAATTCTATGTTCTTTAGAAGAGAAATTAGATTTTCCAAAAGGTTTGTCTGACCATGGACTCATCGATTTATATTTTTTAAACAGCCATGAAAAAGGATGATATGACTCAACGCACCAAGGTCTAACATTTAACATGCACGTAGTATAATGAATAATAACTGGATGACTTGTACTATAATCTATCTCCTTTCGAGAGTAGTAATTACTGGGTCTTCTAATTTGCTGAATTTGATTATAACTATAAACACTTGGCAATGTCATTACATCATATTGGGGTGGCAATATTCCAAACTCGCCTGCGAATATACCGTTTAAGACATCTTGATCGGCATAATTTACAGCAGATATATATCTATCAAGAAATTTATTCATTCTGTCACGAACGTCAATTTTTCTCAATAGATCCAAATTCAAAAGCAATACCCCGGCATTGATGTATGCAGCTTTCGATTTAATACCAATTTTCTTTTTATAGAATTTAGAAACACAATCTTTTACTCCACATACTGCATATTCCTTACTATCAAATTCAAACAAATCGATAATACTATCATTCACAATTGTATCAGCATCCAAATATAGCACCTTATTTAGTGTAGGTGGCAACAACTCAGCAGCAAACATTCGGGTAAAAGCACTTTTCGGCCAACGTCCAGAGGAAATACTTTTAGGGATATTCAAATTGGGAACATCTATAAGTTCGAAATTTCTATTGTATTTTTGTGCAATTCCGCTTAACACATTGTAGGTGTCAGCAGAAATATTATCACCTAATAAATACACCTTTAAATTATCAGCATTCTTATTGTTTTCAAAGAGTGAAATCATTGAAATACCCATTAGCCAACAGTAGTTATCATCACACGTATATATAATATTCATAATTCTTTTTTTAGTATTTAAATTCAAAAAATCATATCTCAGGAAAGATTTCATTTAGCGTTTGCCATTTCTTATCTTTATCTGCCAATATAATTTTCATACCTAACGGAATTGGCCATTCAATCCCTACGTCAGGATCATTCCATATAAATCCGATCTCGTCTCCAGGATGATAATAATCTGTCACTTTAAAACATACTTCTGCCTCATCTGAAAGTACTAAAAATCCGTGTCCGAAATCCTCGGGTATATACAATTGCTTCTTATTTTCTGAAGAGAGTTCTAATCCAAACCATTTCCCAAAAGTTTCTGATTCTTTTCTTAAATCAACTGCTACATCCCAAATCTTCCCTCGAATACACCTAACAAGTTTACCTTGAGGAAAATTCTTTTGAACATGCACACCTCTTAATACACCACCTACAGACAGGGAGTGACTATCTTGAACAAAATTCATATTCAGCCCAAATTCAAACATTTGTTTTGAATTGTATGACTCATAAAAAAAGCCTCTGTTATCTCCAAAAACCTTAGGTTGAATTATTTTTAATCCATCAATAAAAGTTGAAGTAATTATCATTAAAATGAATATCTAATAAAAATGGTACATACAAATCTAAATTATTTTTTTTGATTTGATTTATTTTGATAGATTGACTTAACAATATTTTTCATCAGTTGATAGACACCCAATTTATAGCTAACGATCCGTGCATTTTTTTCAAGTCTTGCCCGAATATTATTAGGAAAATACTTTCGAAAAAAAACAGAGGGTTCTAAAACAGATAAATCTTTGAAAAATACCTCTCTTTTAGGATTAGTTGGTACTGATTTTATCATCTCACGTACTCCTGCTATGGCTAACTCTACATCTATTCTCTCAATTATTACTTTATCAGATATTTTTTCTAAAATCTGATTAGCTTTCTCGGTATGTGTGAGTATCCGGGTTGTCCCTTTGTCATCATCCAGTTTTTTGCTGAACTTGGCCACATCAAAACAATCCCACAATGTGAAATCAGAAATACGATATCTCTTTTTAAAGCTACAACTATAACAACTTGGTCTATCACAAACATTTGAGAAAAATGCCCTCAACATTACATCTGTATCAATGCCATCATGATATTTTTCTTTATTGTTTTGGTTATAAATACTCATTACGGAATATTTATAACCAAAATATTTTTTATCTCTGAATAAAATGTTGTTGGTATTCTTAGAATTCACACCTTGGAAGCTTAAGTATTTATCCCAAACCAATGGAGATGGTACAGCGCGACACACAATGTCAACTGTAATCAAATTCACATATTCTTTATTTAAATATTTTTTCAAACCCTCTATCTGGCAAGGGGTTCCACTAAAACAGACTAAACGACCTAGCTTTAAAAATTCTTTTGCTTGAGAGAAAGTATCACCAACAATACTTTGGACATATTTACTGTTTCTAAAAAAACGTAAATCTTCAGTATTTTCAACAAATTTATGAATAACATGAAAATTCTTGTCATAAGCAACACCAAAAACAACTCCACCCTGTTTTATAACGTACTCTGAAATGGCTGTAAAAGCACCGCCTGAAGTACTTTCCTTTCTGATATTACCATTTTTATGTTGAACTAAAAAAGCTTTTTGTTCAACTATAGATTCCTTGACAGGATGAAGTTCAGGACATACCTTCTCACATATTCCGCAATCATTACATATAGTCTCATCTACAAAAGGATAAAGAAAACCTTCTTCGTCACTTCGCATAGTGATGCAATTTTTAGGGCATGCATTAAAGCAAGCAGCACAACCACAACACTTTTCCTTATCAATAATTTGAATCATACGATATTCCTATTTTATTTAAAGCATTTTTTATAAAACCAAGAGATGAGCTTCTGAATTTCAAAATGTCAATATGAACCTTATCATAATTTATATCATTTTTTAGAATTTCGTCAATTGAAGTACTAGCATCTATCAATCTATTTTCAAGATGTAGCAATGTCAACAGGGAGTATAGTCTAGAATTTGTCGAGACTTTGGTTTCTTTATTAAAACGACGTACCGTAAAAAACTTCTTTTTAAATAATAATGAGAATACAGTTGCATGAAACGAATCTGTAACTACATATTCAGCATCTCTTACTAATTGAATAAACTCAGATGGTCCTACTGAATAAGGTGCATAATCAGCAATTTCTTCATCGCTTTTTACATATTTATCAATATGTTGCAAAACGACAATCTTACAATCTGTCTTTTCTTTTATTTTTTTTACTAAATATCTATGCATCTTATCAGCTCCTAAAAAATATACGAGGATATATTTATCTTCATACATTCTTCCCTGAATCGCTATTTCATTCCATTCTGCAGAATTGAATAATAAAGTTGGATCACAGACTAAGACCGCATTGCATCCGGTTTCCCTTTTTATTATTTCAACACCACTTTGCTCACGCACTGAAAGATAATTTATCCGTTTAATAAACTGTTTAACTTTATCTCTCTGAGCTATTTCAATATTAGAAAATCCAAAACTAGTTGAATAAGAAATTTTAGGTACATCCTCTGGAACAAAATTAAGTGTATAATAATCTGCTTCAATATTGGATGGTAACCATAATTGATCACTACCAACCAAAAATGCAGAGTATTCATACGCTCTTGTACTCAACTCACTTTTAGAATTAAATCTACCCGATAAATTAAATTGAATTTCTTCAAATTCTTTAAACTTCAAATCTCTCAACAGAAGATTACTCTTGTATTTTTCTCCTTTTAGGTGCTTTGCCAATTTGTGATTTACAAAACCAAATTTTTCTTTTATAACATTTATATCTAATAGATGCTTCAAAAAGTACTTGTATTTTGCCCTATTTATTTCATTTCTAAAACCATCAATATTTATAGTTTCATTACTTACTCCCAGCTTGTCGAAAATTAGCTGAGTTGCATATGCTTGTAATTGGCTTCCATAATTGGGTTGAAAATAACAGGATACTATTGCAACTTTTTTACTCATTGATAATTAGTTTTTAAGTTTGATTCTATTTTCAATCTTTTTTACAAAATATAATATATGACTATACTTATTTCTTACCAGAAAAGCAAATATTCTATAAATAAAAGGAACTCGACTATCTATATTTAGAGAAAATGCTCTCTGATATACTGATTGATTAAGTAATTGTTCAAGTTGATTAATAACACCACTTCTATTTAATCCACTTTTTGCAAAATAATTATCAATACTTCTATTTAAATTATTCATGACCAACCCCACATATGCTGTTTGATACATGGGATCCTCCTTTAAATAACATTCAATCCTTTTATAGAACTCTATTAATAACAGCTTATTATTTTTATCAATCCCTTCTTTATATCCATTTCTCATTACGGAGCCTGAGTGTACGCGATAATGTGTTAAGTATTCATTTAAAACCATCATTCTTTTTGATTTGACAATAAAATCAAAACAAAAAAGAGAATCTTCTGCAATAATAATACTCTCATTAAACCTTAATTTATTTGTGCTTATCAATGACGCTTTAAACATCTTACTCCATACTCCCCGCAATGCAGAAACATGGATATTATTTACCCATTTATCATAAAGAGGGAACATTGTATCTATAAGAAACCATTTTAAGTCATCCCCTTCTCTAATTAATTCAGCTGGTGTTATAGCGTGCCTTTTAATTTCTTTATCTTCATAACTATAATAATGATTCCAACTTATAATATCCAAATCATATTTCACCAAATAAGTAATAGCCACTTCAATAGTTTTAGGTTCTATCCAGTCATCCGCATCAGGAAACATAACCCAATCACCTGTTGCTATATCTAATCCTTTATTCCGTGCAGAACTGACACCCCCATTTTCTTTATGAATTACTTTAATTCTTTTATCAATGACGGCAAATTTTTCACATATTATTAATGTATTATCAGTTGAGCCATCATCCACTAATATTAATTCCCACTCAGAATATGTTTGGTTTATTATACTATTAATGCAATCTTTTAAATATAACTCTCCATTAAAGATGGGAACGATAATTGAAACTTTCATAAATAAATACTATAGAATTTATTATTGCTAAAAAGTAATCTCTTCATAAGCCTTATTATTAATATACGAGGCGCTTTGGGCAAAACCACTATGGAACATCTGATCAGTAACTAATAGAAATATTTTCTCTGCATCTGCTATAACCATCAAATCAATAAATGATTTTAGATGTAGGTCGTAATTTTTTTCAATGGTATAGGCAAGATGAACAACCTTTCCAGGGATTACATAAACAAAATCTAATTCATCTATATCTTTTAAAAAATTTCCACTATCAGAAGTTACCAAAACTTTTTTATTAGGATACCTTTCTGTGTGCAAAGATTTTATTTTATTCATACATTTATCAATAAGTGCTCTACGCTCATCTTCATTTAATGGATCTGGCGAATTACTTTCCTTAAAATCACCTAATAGCTGTTGAAACCGAAAAACCATCGCCACATAATCACTACCGATTGAATTTTCATTCTCCACAATGGCTTTTTGCAAAGACTCAGCAGGCTTAAACAATTGGTGAAATAGTTGGGTATAAGTCTCTCTTTGTGCCCACTGACCATTTGTATAAAAATGGTACTGTTTAAAATGTCTTTCTGTTAGTAATTTTTGAAATAATTTATGTTGGTACTCATTTTCATAAGTACGAGATTTACCATATTTCTTATTCACACAATAAATCCATGCAGGGGTACTATCATCCACATTATATGAAATATCTTCTCTCAGAATTGTCCAGTCATATTCATTTGGTATAAAATAGTCCTTCAATTCAAAAGGTGTACAAAAATTGATTTTAAAATCCAAACCGAACTCTTTACTTAATAAATACAACGACAATATACCATGTATACGATCACCAAGACCACCGTGAGACACTTTGCCATCTACCATTGCAATAATAATAGGTTTCTTATTCCTGGCACGACTTGCCACAGTGGTATAAAGAGGCTTTAATAGTTTGTCTTCTTTTGACTTATAGCGTAATTTGATGCCTCCAAAATTAAACATCAGATAGCCCATGATTATATTAAGGATACTCATTTTTCAAAAAGAATTAAATTTTACCAATAAGACTTGCTAAAAAAGGAAACATTCGCTTAAGTCGAAATTTAAAATAGGCAGTAACGAACTCACTCATAGTAGTCTGCCGAAATACAACTCGACCAAAAAGATATTGAGTTCCACACCAGAGACTTTGACTACTTACTCCATCAACTGTATTAATAGATATAATTGTATTTACCTTTTTGAAATAATCAGAGGGTAAACTGCTAAAAAACAAATAATCGGAAACAATAAGTTTAGGTGTCACTATATATATTCCATGAATGTTATGTAAAGATTTACGATAAATAGTAGACTGATGCAAAATTGACATATTTTTATGAGAATGTACTGCAAGCTTTTTCGTTTGGTCTTTCCTTAAATAGTAATTATCAGAATATAAAAATTTAACACTATCATTATATTCCGTATTAAAAATCTCTTCTAAGACCGTATTCGATGCAAAAATATCGCCGGTATTCATCAAATTAACCCATTCTCCATTTGCTTTAGCAATGCCTTTATTCATTGCATCATAAATACCTTTATCTGGTTCGCTTACCCAGAAAGATATTTTATCCTCGTATTTTTTTATTAATTCGATGCTGCCATCCGTACTACCTCCATCTATAATAATATATTCCATATTATTATATGTTTGATTTAGTACAGAAAGTATTGTACGTTCCAATTCATTTACAGCATTATAGCATACTGTAATAACAGATATGACTGGATGTGTATTATAAGTCATATTTAAATTTTAAAGTTTCAATTTCTTTTATTCTACTTATGTAAGGACCCCCATCTCGAATATACCAAGGATCAGTCTTCATTTTTTCTGATGCTGTTGTACCTGCTAAAAGAATATTGTTTTCATGAAAAGATTTATTTACAAGGCTTTGAGACGCAACTGATACATTGTTTCCCAATATAATTTTACCCATTATCATAGCCTCACTTCCGACGTATAATCCATCACTAATTTTTTTCCATTTCCACCAATACAAATTGAGGTCTGAAAGACGCAAAAATTTCCTGCACGAGTAGTATTATTGACAACTATAGTGCCCATATGGGGCAAATGCAATCCATATCCGAAAACATTATAACCAATAGAAAATCCAAGCTTAATACCTAATTTTCGATACCTAATGAAATGTTTTAATCCTCCATATTTATTTTTAGTACAATCATAATACGAGCAATAACGTATTTCTTTAAGATATTCCATTATTAAACAGAAGAAGAAGGTAAATAACGTCTCAGAAACCATTCTTTATATGTTGCCTTTATTAGCATACCGCTCATTATTCTATCTGCTGCAATATAAAACTGTAATTCTTTACGAGATGAAATCATAGATTTAATAGTTCTTTATGATTATTCAATATGTTTTTGTAAGAACAATGATCAATTATATACGTACGAGCTTTATCTGATAAGTCACTATATTTTTCTGTATTCAATACCCAATTGATGCCTTCAATAAGCCCCTCAACATCTCTGGGCTGTACCAAATAGCCATTTTCTTTATGATGAATCTGATCAACAATGCCTCCAGTTGCAAAACCAACAGCGGGAATACCACAAGCCATTGCTTCTATAATTACATTAGGAAAATTTTCAGCCATAGATGTAATTACCAAAACATCGGATGCATTGTATATTTTGCACATATCTTTTTGTTCTTTTATATAACCCATAAGGTGCATTTTGATTTTAATTGTTGTAGGTATCTGCTCAGGAATAAAAGTTCCAAGTACTAAACACTCATAATCAGAATCATTTAATTTGCTTAACGCATCAAACAAATATTTTACTCCTTTGTATGGATTTTTTAATCCCATTACACTGAAAAGTATAAGCTTCTTGTCTGTAGGCAATCCAAGTTCCTTTCGTATCTGTTCTTTATCTATTGGTTTAAAATAATCGGTATCAATTACATTTGTACAAACAAAAACTTTATTATCTTTAAACAATGCACTGTTCCGAATGCAATCAACCAACCAGTTACTCGGTGCAGCAAGATAAAAATTATCATACTTCCTCCAATGTTGAATTTTTTTCTTCAACTGTATTTTTGATAATATTTTCATGAATCGCAATTGAGGACAACGACCACAGTCAGTTTCGTAGCCCTTACAATCGAAGGAATAATGGCAACCTCCAGTAAAAGGCTCCATATCATGCATATACCAAACTATAGGTTTCTTGGTTTTTAAAAGACAATCAATTGCATCAAAATTTAACAAACCATCTATCCAGTGAATATAAATAATATCCGCATTCTTCACTAACTCAAAATTGCTAATGTCATATCCAAAATCGAGAGTAGTCCATACAATCCTATGACGCACAAAACGTATTACTTTACTTTGTAAATACTTATATAACTCTATTTTTTTATTTTTAGATATGCATTGAACCAATTGATTGTTCTTACTTGTACCTAAAGAAAGTAAATGCGCTTCGATGTTATTACGACTCATCGCTTCACAATGACGATATGCAGCTATTCCAGCTCCACCTTTATTGGATTCTGTATTAATATGAAGTATTCGCATATTTTTAATAAATTATTTTTCCCACATAAAATAGTATGGAAGGGTTGAATCAGTTTTAGGCCAGTTGTTATATCCTATAAAAACTTGAATAAGAAAAAGTAATGAAATAAAAATCGTAATATAAAAAATAGATTTATTTTTTTTGATTGCAACTGGAATAGCACCACATAAACCAAATACAAAAAATAATGAGGATAGTCGATTTACCATATGAATAGAATCCATCATGATAAATATACAGATCGCAAATATAAAACATTTCAGAAAGAATGAATGAAGTTCATTCTTTTTAGAAAAATACACAAAGACATAACCAGTTAAAGCTAATAAAAAAAGATTTGGTAAAGATGAAGAAGTTTCACCAAAATTATCTTGATAACGAAGAATGCGACTCTCACTATCAAACCTTTCTGTATAAATCATTAGAATATTAAATAGACTGTTTGCATAATTAAATACTAAGAAACGAATAATAAGTGCAACTGTAATAGCGGAATAATAGATATATTTTGTTCCGCTTGCAAAATAAAGCCCAAACAAAATCACTTCCATAATAACAATACTATTATGAAATATCATAGCTACTCCCCAACAAATCGGAAGCCACAATTGCCAAAATTTCACTCTGTTTTCAAACAATATATATCCATACATCAAAAATGACATTCCAAGTAATTGTCGTAACATGGCGAAATAACCAACTAACAATCCACTATGGATTATTATCATAAACCACAAAAGTGAAAGACTTTTGTTTGAAGAGTGCTTGTTCAGTAGATAAAAAATAGGTGTAAATATAAAAACTGCATTAAATATGAAATATGGAACATACCAATTTGTGTTAAGAAACAAATATCTTAGCACATGTCCATAGTATACAATACCGATCTCCATAGTAGAATCTGGTTTATCAACAGTACCATATCCCACTAAATTTTTCATGGAGAAAAAGTTTGCATAAAGCGGTGAGTCATTGCCAACAACACTACTTCTGAATATTTCTATAAAAAGGAACAGAAATGCCGCAATATAAAACAAACGTTTCTCTTGGCTTTGAGACTTCTTAAAAGAAAATAGAAAGCAAATAAATATAACAAATTCTATAAAAAAATATATGCTCATTTTATATATTCAAAAATAAATCATTCAGTTTTCTTTTCTTTTATTATTTGTGCAGGTACACCACCAACGATACAATTATCACGTACATCACTTACAACTACAGCATTTGGTGCTATCGTAACGTTATTTCCAATTTTAATTGATCCTATTATTTTAACTCCTGCTCCAATAAACACATTGTCAGATATAATTGGAGACGGAGTATTGGGAGTCTTATGACCAATTACTATACCTGGATTAAGTACAGCATTCTTACCTATTCTTGCTGCTCCATTAATAATGATGGCACCATAATGCCAGATTGTCAAACCTTCACTGCAGGTAAATGGAGGAATCTGGAAGCCTGTCTTGTATGAAAGTCTACGCAATCTATATAAATAAATTATCTTTTTAAATTTATTTATTATTCCCTTTTTCTGTAAGTAATACTCAGAATAACGAAGACATTTGATGTATTTCCAAATATACTTCTGATCACTTGTGGGATTTGAACATATGTTATTCCAATATTTCTTATAACCTTGCTGTGATTGGTAATTCAAAGCATCTTTACTCAAACATGACTTTAAATCGTTTAGATTATTCAGCTTCATATAACTAATATTAACGTAACATCATTGCTTGTCATAAAAATACAACTAATTTTCAATTATTTATATTCAAGTTCTTTGATGTCTCTGAAATTAAATTTTGTTAGTGTTTAATTAATAGCATTTATAACTAAAAGTTGCTAAATACACTATAGAATATTTTATTCTTTATACTTCGATAAACCTTGAAATTTTTCTTGTAAACCATTCCAAAAAGCATCATTAAAACACTTAAACCACTTCAAACTTTTTTTCTTAAATAAGTAATAATAGGCATAAATAACATATCGCTTACATAAAGACAAAAAAGACATATGATTTTTCAAATTATATATTGAATTTCTATGAAAGCAATATATTTTCCACATATGATCAGATATAACAACTTTTTGATTAAACAAAGATGTGTCACGTAATTGGCGATCAACCGGATGATAATGCTTGGCAGCTAATATTGTAATTGGAATAAATCCATTATTTTTTGCTCTAACGTGATAGTCAAATTCATCACCCCACATAAACATGTCTTTATTAGGATATCCTATTGTATCTAAAATTTTTTTTGAATATAATATACCATTGAACGGAGATGCCAAATCGTTAATTACACCATTAGTCGAACTTTCACTTATTAATACATTTAATTTATTATTGTTTTTATAAGAAAAGCTCATGGTTTTCTTATCTATGTCTGATAAAACTATAGGTGCAATATAATCATGATATTCCAAATATAAAATCATTTTCTCTAAACATTCTTTATCAGGAAATCCATCATCATCCATAACCCAATAAGCATCATATTTTTTTGATTCATGTGCTAATTTTAATCCTGAATAAAATCCCAAACTACCACCCCCATTTTGTTGTAATCGGGTATATATAATTGACACATCATTATATTTATTGACATAGTTTTTTGCGTCAAAAAGATCATTAGTACCATCAGTAGATGCATTGTCTATAACATAAATACACGAAGGTCTATATGATTGGGTTACTACACTTTCTATACAACGAGATAATAATTCTTTTCTATTGTATGTTACAATTATACATGCTATATTATTTCCCATTATTAAATCGTTCTATTGATAATTCTATAACTTGATGCATATCATAATACTTATATTCAGCTAAACGTCCGCCAAATATAATATTGACTTCATTATCTGCTAATATTTTGTATTTTTTGTAAATAATTTCGTTCCGTTCATCATTAATCGGATAATAAGGTTCATCTCCAGGTCCCCATTCTTTGGAATATTCTTGTGTAATAACTGTTTTTGGCTGTGCTCCAAATTCAAAATGTTTGTGTTCTATGATTCTAGTATATGGAACTTCAGCCTCAGTATAATTTACTACTGCATTACCCTGATAGTTATCAGTATCTAACACTTCATGCTTAAACTCTAAGCTTCTATATTCCAAATTACCAAATTGATAATTATAGAATTCATCAATTTTTCCGGTATAAACAATCTTTTTAGCTATCAGATCAAGTTCTGCTTTATCTTCAAAATAATCTATACTTGTACGTACTTCGATACCTTCAAGCAACGCTTCAATTAATTTGGTATATCCACCAATTGGGACACCCTGATAAGTATCGTTGAAGTAGTTATTATCAAATGTAAATCTAAATGGAAGTCGACGAATTATAAATGCTGGGATTTTAGTTGCGGGACGTCCCCATTGTTTTTCGGAATATCCTTTTATGAGTTTTTCATAAATATCTTTACCTCCTAACACTAGAGCTTGTTCTTCCATGTTTTGTGGTTCAGTGATATGTGCATAAGCAGCACGTTGCTCATTAATTTTTGCTTTTGCTTCAATAGGGGTCTTTACTCCCCATAGTTGATAAAAGGTATTCATGTTGAAAGGTAAATTGTACAATTCACCTTTATAATTGGCTACAGGAGAATTTGTATACCGATTAAATTCGACAAAAGAATTCACATAATCCCAAACTTCTTTGTTGCTAGTATGAAAGATATGCGCACCATATTTATGTACATTAATACCTTCAATATTATCGGTATAAATATTACCTCCAATATGATTCCGTTTATCTATTATCAAACATTTTTTACCCTTTTTCGTCATTTCATGTGCAAACACCGAACCAAATAAACCTGCTCCAACTATCAAATAATCATACATGTATAAATCTCCCTTTAACTTTTGTAATAATTTCAATAACTAATGTTTCTTTCATCAATAAAAGCGTTACAAAATAAACTAATAAACCTGTTGGCATGGCAATAATAAGCCGTAGCCAAAACTGAGATATACCTATTTTAACAAGGGCTATCAATACAGATAGAAACAATGTTGCAAATAAGTATTTAAAGATAGTATTTAAGGGCATCAAAACTCGATACTCTTTAGGAATTAAAATAAATTGCACTATAAGTACAACTAATTCTGAAATAAGAGTAGCAATTGCAGCCCCAATATGAGCAAAATGAGGAATGAGCAACAAATTAACAATTACTGAAATAATTGCCCCGGCTGCCACTGATATTATAACTTCTTTATCTCTTCCTAGTGGATAAAGAATTTGAATTCCAAATATATTCGTTAATCCAATAAAGAGAACAACAGGTGCTGTTATTATAATACATTCTGATGCTGGTAAATATTGATTACCTGCGAACATGGTAATTATTTCTTTACTTAACAACATCAAAGCTGCTACTAATGGCAAACAAAGAACCCAAATAACTTCAAATGATCTTTTAAGCAATTTGTTAAAATCATTTTTCAGATTATTGGCTATATAATATGATAGACGTGGAAGTAAAACTCCACCTAATGAAGCAACTAAAGTTAATAACATCTTGTTTATTTTCAATCCACTAGCATAATATCCGACATTTTTTGCGCTCGACATAAATCCTAACATAACAGTATCAAGTTGAATATAAATACTTATTATAAAATTCATCAAATAAACCATTGCCAAAGGTCTAATATGTCGCTTAAAATTCCAGGGCACAGATCTTTTCACGAATAGAATTTTACGTGCATTATAGAAATTAAGTACCGATGACCCCAATGAAGCAAATACGGTAATTGCAGCACTAATCAAATAATCTTCTTTATTGTGTATAAAAACAAAGATAGAAATTGCCGATATTGTTGAAAAAACAATGCTTCGTTTAGTTATATAAGAGTATTCTTCAAGACCTTGGTATAGCCATTCCATACCTAGCGAACTTAGAACGATTGAGAAACTAACAATAAAAAACAACGTCTTTTCATCGTAGAGTTTTTTGTTTATGACAATTACTATAAAAAATATCAGTGAAATAATTATTGAACAAATAAATTGCATTACAAACAATTCCTGAGTTAACTCACTTAGTTTCTTTTTATCATCCCGTATACGTGCAATTTCCCTTATACCATACAAAGGAATTCCAATTGAAGCTAACAAAATAAAATAACTAACAAAAGAAGTGGCAAAACTTACTTTACCAGTTCCTTCTGGTCCTAAAATACGCGATGTGTAAGGGAATGTAATCAAAGGAAATATCATTGTAGATATTATCCTTATTGTGTTCATTAGAGCATTTATTTTTATAGACTTTTGAGCCACAAGGTTATATTTAAATTGAAATTATTGTTAAAAAATACTTTTATTATATTTAATATCTGCACTTCGTGTTGTTTCAAAAGTTGATCCAAATATATTTTATAAGTGGCATTCTCAACAAATTTTCATTTTTAACAGACTCTCATATTTATAAAATTAAAGATAAATAAAATTTAAACCTATTAAATCTCGATATATTCTGGCAATGCGTAAAGATTTAGAACTATTTTATTTTTTATAACCTTATTTACTTTTATACTATTCCCCATACCATTAATCGCCTTTAGAGTTGTTTTTTTTAGGATTTTATTATCTATTGTGATAGAATGATCCTCATCTATCGTCCATGATACGATTTTGTATATACGCTTACTATTTTTAAAAAGGAGCACGTAATCATTCTTATTGTCAGTAATTAACCTACTAATAATACTGAAGTCTTTTAGTTGTAGATTCATTGTTTGAATTGCTTTGTAAGCGAGCTTCTCTTTTAAATCTGGTAATACAGTACCGAAATTGTGCTCTCTCTCATTTAAATCTATACCATCGTTTTTCCAATCATACCAGATAGAGATAGGTACTCCATTGAGCAAGTTAATCAATTGCATTCTCACAATATATGCTGCTTGTGTCTCTAATGAAACACCATTTGCATTGGTTGATGTTGAATAACCACATTCGCTGCTTATAATAGGTATTTTTTTTGAAGATGGAGCGAAACGCTTTATTAGCCCTTCTAATTTATTATAATTAATATCCGTAGTTTCTGGTTTCAAATTTCGGTAAGGATGTACACTCACTGCATCTAAGTATTTCAGAATATCAGAAGCCATAAATTTTTCAAGAAATGTAAAGGGAATTCCAGCACTTCCAGGACCAATAATAATTGCATTAGGCTCAGTGTTTTTGATTGCTTTACAAGTAGCTATTGCAAGAGCATTGTACTGCTCAACGTCCGGTGTTGGTTTCCAAAAGCTTATGTTGGGCTCATTCCATATTTCCCATATAATATTCTTGTTTTTATAGTGTTCAACAGCGGCTGCAGCCCAGCGTGCAAACGCTGCAATGCTTTCATGTTTTTTTGGAGAAGCAGTAGCTTTCTGTTCTTTACTTGTTATTGGATCTTTAGATAGAACCGACTCTTCATAAAGCGAATTTGAATAATCTAATATATAAATTGCATGTAGTCCTCGTTTTTCAAGATTAGTAGTCAATTCATCATAATCTGTCCATGTAAAATTTCCTTTCATGCGTTCTGTGGCATCCCAATGGAAATCCATACGAATAAATTTGAATCCAGCAGCAGCAATCATATCTAACTCATTTTCATGCCCTTTGACAAAATGAATATTTACGCCAGAACAAATATGATTAGATATACCGAATTTTCTTGAAATAATTGATTCATCTTTGTGAATTGCATAAAGATTTTCAGAGCTCAATTTATTACCTAATAAATTGAGCTCAAAACCTGGTGCACAATATATTGATGATGTAATATAAGCTAAGCAACAAATAAGAATCAAAAATATGAAAGTATATCTCTTCATATAAAAAAATGAGTATCCGTTTGGATACCTAAGATTCGTTTTTATAAGTAATACAGGCTATAAGTAGCCTATCAAATAGTTTATCTCCAAAATTTCACATCGTTGCCGCACAATTGCATCGTGTGGTATTATTTAATCATCCCTTCGCTGGCGCGGTTCTGTGAACCATGTCCGATAACCAGTTCTTTATTATTAAAATCTGGTTCAGTGTATCGATGTCTTTTTATATCCGGCATAAGTGAGGACATGACTCAAAGTAAGACTCTCACCAATAAACGGTTGAGTATTTTATACCATTTAAATTAAAGAAATTCAACAAATCTTTTTTTTACATATTCATCCAAATGTTTCCATATTTGGATAATTAACGCATAATGTTTGCTTAACAAGTTAAGTCCACCTGCCTCTCGTTTGTAACGAAGGGTTGTTGGTTATTTGTTTCTAACAAAGAAATATAATATTTCTTCTTATGTCAACAACGACTTTGCGTTACAAACGCTTTACCATTAACCCCTCGTTACAAACGAGGGGGAGGGGATATAATTGAATGATAAAAACTTGTTTTTGCACGCGTATTTTCATTGTCAAAAACAACATCAATTTTGCGGTCACCTATAACGATTTTAAGTTCACTTAAAAAAAATACTTTTTTTCGAGCGTGAATACTTGTTCATTCTCATTTTTAAGAAACAGATCAATATCCCCCCCTTTTTTGAGATTATCAACTCTTAAACCAAAGAGAAATACTTGAACATCTGATCCAAAGTATTTTCTGGCCATTGAGCTTATTAATTCTATTTCGGTTTCATTTATTCGCATAACCTTTATTTTTTCACTTCGCTGGGGCGGTTCTGTGAACCGTGTCCGATAGTTAGTCTTTCTCTTCATCGTCCGGCATAGCGTCCTCACTATGTCACACCTAAAAGGAAGTTTCCAAAGTCCTGTTTTGTAAAAACGTTGCAAAAGTAGTTAATATATTTAAAAAAGTAGTATAGTTTGGCAGTTATTTATTGTTAAACTTTTATTTCATCCTCACCGCTGCCCACGTTCTTTACTCTCCCCTTTGTTTGTAACTAGTGGTTAATGGATTACAATTAGCTACGCTGACCGTTGGTTCCGAAGAATACAGAAAGCGGGAAAACATTTCCCGCCAACCATTCCACTTTTTTTTACTTTAAATTAAGTTTGTAAATATACGTTAGGACTGGTTGTAACTTATGCCTTGCTTTGAAAAAGTAAAAGATTCTATCTTTTTGCTCTACCGAGCAACACACCGATTACAAATCGGCGCGAGCGGGTGCGCTGCACCTCTGGTTTTATGTGTATGATAAATTTCTACAAATAGGTCGGTGCTCTGCACCTTTTTTAGGGACAGAGTCCCGTAATAAGTAATCAATAATATTTATTGATATGTTTTCTAAAATCAATATTCAGATAATCAGACTTGGAATGGAAGTAAAACGGGGTTATTAAACAGTAAAAAATACAACCTACAACCTATTTGCTATCCATTTTCTCTCCTTGAGGAAAATGTCACAACACCTAATGTTTTCAACTAATTGTTCAGTCATTTCAATCACTTCGGGTATAAGTTCGCAAAGTGCTTCCGGAATATACTCATGTGCAATTTGATTACGCATATCGCGTATGGCAATCATTTGATTAGCATTTGTAATAATTCCTAGTTTTTCTGTCATATTCATCAGGTCAATAAAAGGAACATACGATTCGTGAAGCAACATCCATACTGTCCGAATAATTTTTTGAGTGAACAGGTCGGAAGATCGATTAAATTTGGATGTAAGTGAATCGAAAGATTCCTGCTCTTCAAATGAATAGGCTGATTTATTGCCTATCAATCTACATTTTTCTACCGAATGAAGCAAGGTTAGTACTGAAGTATCCAAAAGTTGCCATTCAGTCTGAAGCAAAAATACTAATTTTTCGTCATTTGTGTTCATCACAATTCAATTGCATTAGTTTGGATTAATTGTCGAAAAGCAGATTCATCAGTAAAAGTAAAGTTAACAAGATCAAGCTTTTGCCAACCGAACTTTTTGTAGAAATCGACACGAATTGTTCTAAATATTTTTTTATCGACAGGGTAATTTGTCAATATCATTATATCAATATCACCACCTAAAGCAGCATCATTTGTTCTGGAGCCAAACAAATACAATTTAGCACCCGGTATTTTTTCTCCGATTGCCTGTTTTAGAAATTGTTTTATTTTATCGTCTAATCGCATATATGCTTAGTAATTTGGATTCATATTCGGCCGTAGCGTCCTCGCCAGATTGCTGTTAAATAGAGTTTTAAATGCCCTGTTTTGTAGAACGTTGTAAAAGTAGTTAATATTTAAAAAAAGTAATCTAAGAGGAAAGTTATTTGTTGTTAAATTATTATTTCCGCCACTCGCTGTCACTTCCTAGTCCAAGTCTATTCAATGCATCAATGTGTCTAGTTCAAGTTTAACGAAGTGTAACTTGGACTGAAAACTAATGCAGTTTATAACTGGATAAATACAAAGTTACAAACTTTTCTGATTTCCAGCACAAGTTACGGCTACGCCTAAACTTGCGCTAAACACCGAATGCAAAACTACAAACTTGCACGAAAAAGGTTTGAAAAATAGTCCGTAGGACTTATATATCAATAGAATACGTTTATATATTTATTTTATATTGTCCGTAGGACATCAACGTTTTTTCTCTGTTTATCCCCTATGGGGAATTGATTTTGGATATTTTAAATTTCTATTGACATATATTCCCTACGGGAAATAGCATGTTATAAGCAAAATTTACTCATTTTTCAACTCCTGATTCGCATTAGTAACTACTTAGATTGAAAATTCAATTACTTCTCTTGTTTGATCAGTAACCCTGAAACGATTATCCATACGCATCCCAACAATCCATACAATTTGATTGCCGGAAACCAAAAACCAGGATTGCTCCTTGTCTATAAGGCTTAATTTGTTGTCGATAAAGAAGTCACTTATTTTTTTGCGTTGTTTCATACCGAATGGATAGAAGAAATCACCTTCATTCCATTTTCTTATTTGCAATGGGAATGTCAATTTAGAAGCATCAACATGTATCCTGTTTTGATTTTTCGACACCTGAAATCCGGAAGTAACAGATTGTTTGTTGATTGTCAGTGAGAAAGGCATTTCCAGCCGCGTATCTGTCAGCGAAACAGCAAATACTTCATTTATTTGTTCTCCTTTTATTGTAATAATCAGACTATTTCTATCTTTGACTAATTTATAGGTTTCAGCGTAAAATACCTTACCCGATTCCGCATCCAACTGCCCGATAATCTGCTCAATAGTGGCCGGACTAAAGCCATAGGGGTGTAATAGTTCAAACATAACCGTAGGGACATTTACCTGTTGCTTGATAAGGTCAATATTCAATGTCACCAGACCGGATGTTTTATCAACAATAGATTTCTCTATCTTGTCTATTGCCTGTTGGTAAATTGCCAGACTACCCTCAAAACGTTCCAGAGAGTCGTACAAAGTCTGACGGACAGATGGGTTTATTTCAGTCAAAAGTGGAATCACTTCGTTCCGGAACTTATTGCGCTGGAAATCGATACCTGCATTTGTAGAATCTTCTACATGTTTCACATCATGCAGGATGAGATAATTCTCAATTTCAGACCTTGTACAGCAAAGCAACGGACGCACCACTTTATTGTTTTTGGCAGGTATCCCCGTTAACCCCCTTAATCCTGTTCCACGCACCAAATTAATAAGCATGGTTTCAATGCTGTCGTCGGCATGATGAGCTACCGCAATGGCTTGCGCCTGAAGATTTTCCAGCAATTCATAGAACCAGTTATAGCGTAAATCACGTGCAGCCATTTCGATAGAAATACCATGTTGCTCAGCATACTTAATTGTATTGAAATCAATATGATAGAATGGCAGTTTTAGTTGTTCTGCCAGACTGCGAACGAATTTCTCATCACGGTTCGATTCTTCCATTCTCAAATGAAAGTTGCAATGTGCTATCACACAGTCATATCCAAGTTTGACTAACACATGGAGCAGCGCAACAGAATCTGTTCCTCCGCTTACACCAACTATTACAGGTTTACCCGGAGTCAAAAGTTGGTGATTCTGAATGTAAGTTTGGACTTTTTGTTGCAACATGTATTATGTTTTTGAAGTATCTTTGCAAACCTAAACTACCCCAGTTCACAATAATAGAACTTAGTTAGTTTCTTTGCTTGAAATAAAGTGAATACAAGAGTATGGTATCAATAAATTGCTTTTTGCAAAGATATAGTTTTTTTACAGAACATAAAATTCAAAAGAATACTCAGACTCCATCAAAGGGTCATAAGCAAATAATAACAAAAAATATGAAATCATTTCTTGAATTAGTCCAATTGCGTCAGAGTGACAGATCATATTCGGATAAACCGGTTGAAAAAGAAAAGATAGAGCGGATTCTTCAGGTTGCGCGCCTGGCTCCATCTGCTTGTAATGCCCAACCCTGGAAATTTATTGTGGTAACTGATCCTGAAAAACGCATGCAGGTAGCCGATGCTATGGCCAGCAAATTGTTATCAATGAATCATTTCACCAAACAAGCTCCTATACAATTGGTGTTGGTGGAAGAAAACGCCAACTTTACTTCAACAGTAGGTAGTTGGGCAACAAATAAACATTACCCGCATATCGATTTGGGGATTGTAGCATCACACGTTTGCCTGGCAGCTACCGAGGAGGGACTGGGAAGTTGCATTATTGGTTGGTGCGATGAAAAGAAAGTACAAAAAGCACTTGACATCCCTAAAAATAAACGGGTTATGCTTGTCATTTTGTTAGGTTACTCAAACCAACTGCCTCGTGAGAAAAAGAGAAAACAAATGAACGAGATTGTTTCGTGGGAAAAATACTAAAAATCCCTAACCCCTGAAGGGGAACTATATTAGCATTTTCTTTATCAACAATAGAGTTTACTCGTAGTGCATTTGATTGATTTTATCTATGAAAATTGAAATCTAATAGCAAATCAACGGGGTGCTCATTTCGACCTCATCTGGTGAACCAAAAAACAAGTGAAGTTGGCGTTTGAAACTGTCCTGTTTGAGCGACGAAGGAGTGAGTTTGGACGGTTTTAGCCAACTGAGCGCTAGTTTTTTGAGAGAAGCAGGTGAAGTCAAACACTTTTATTCCTTTTTCCCCTCTCCAGTTGGAGAGAGTGTCCTTAGGACGGGTGAGGTGTTTTTTTGCTTCGTTTTTTTTATGAAGAAAAAAAATGAAGTGGGGCGCGGGGCTAGCCCCGATTAAATAAAACAATTTTTTCCAAATGCACTACGGGTTAGAGTTTATATAAGTTCGAATTAAAATATTATTTTGAACGCTAAAAACGCTAATGTACAAATCCACTAAGTGTTATTCAAATATATTTATCTGAAATATAGAGAATTAGAATCTTTGCCCATAATGGCTAAATGTGAATTGAAAATCAAATTATTATAAAAACAGTTGGGTGTTGAGTAGTAACAATCAATTAGTTGAAAATGAAATTTTAGACCGAACCATTGTATTAAAATTTATGCAGACCAAGTTATATCCCCCTTCAGGGGCTAGGGGTTCATATTCCGAAACTCTTCAATATCTTTACGACCGGCTTCCGGTTTTTCATCATGTGGGTAGTTCGGCCTACAAACCCGGACTGGATAATACCATCCAGCTCATGTCCGCGTTGAAGAATCCACATACCCGATACCGAACCATTCATGTGGCCGGAACAAACGGGAAAGGCTCAGTTTCTCATTTTCTGGCTTCCATTCTGCAATGTGCCGGTTATAAAGTGGGCTTATATACTTCACCACATTTGGTGGATTTTGGAGAACGAATCCGGGTAAACGGAGCAATGATTGATCAACAGTATGTTGTTGATTTTGTTGAGAATAACAAAACACTTTTCGATAAAATAAACCCTTCTTTTTTTGAAGCCACCATGGCCATGGCGTTTAATTATTTCGCTGACAGCGATGTGGACATTGCCATTATCGAAGTAGGGTTGGGAGGAAGACTCGACAGTACCAATATTATCCAACCCGAATTGTCGGTAATTACTAATATCAGCTTCGATCACACCGGTTTTCTGGGTGATACGCTCGAAAAAATAGCCTTTGAGAAAACCGGTATTATCAAAAAAAATACGCCGATAGTTATAGGTGAAGCTATTCCCGAAACACGTCCTGTTTTCGAGGCTAAAGCCAATCAGGAAAATGCAGCTCTGTACTTTGCCGAAGAACTTCTTGATGTTTCGTTTATTGAATATCAGCTGGCAAAAACACATGTAAAAACGTCTGATAACAGATCCTATCTTGTTGGATTAACGGGTTTGTATCAATTGAAAAACATTGCTACAACCCTTATTGCTATTGAACAACTGAAAAAACAGAATTTAAACATTTCCGAAGACAGCATTACCAAAGGGCTGGAGTTTGTAACTGAAATTACCGGCTTAAGCGGTCGCTGGCAGGTTTTACAACAAAACCCCACTGTAGTTGCCGATACGGGGCATAATGTGGCCGGAATCAGGTGCGTGGTGGAACAACTCAAGACTCAGCAGTTCGAAACATTGCGCGTTGTTATAGGCATGGTCAATGACAAGGATATTTCTTCTGTGCTTGCTATATTACCTCGGGAAGCTCAATATTATTTCACTCAGGCCAATATAATCCGTGCGCTTGCCGCCGATGAACTGAAAGATAAAGCGCAAAGCTACGGTTTAAATGGATTAGCTTACTCTTCTGTAAAACAGGCTGTTCATAAAGCTATTTCTGAATCGGGAGAAAATGATTTTGTATTAATTGGTGGAAGTAATTTTGTTGTTGGTGAAGCGTTGCCGTTATTTCCTTAAATTAATTGTCCTGAATTTATTGACATTCAAATTGGTTATGCTAAATTTGCACCGCAAAAAAAAAACGAATTTAAAGACAGAAATTAATTACAAACAGATGAAACGAACATGTTTTACAAACGCCAAAGCATTCTAAAAATGGTGACATGTGAATTTCATCCGACAACTAACTAAAAAATTAAATTACAGATGAAAAGAGCTAAATCAGAAATCATTTATATAACCCAACTTTTTTTGACCTGGACATTTATTAACCTGACATTGAATATGTTCGGATTATGGTTTACCAAGCTGTTGAACCCGGCAGAATTTACTTACCTAGACAGTGTCAGCAATGAATTTGTCAAACCCCTGATTGTTCAGTCGTTAATGTTTGGTATTTGCAGTGCAGTGGCTTACTTGTTTATGAAAAACAAAAAGTTAGCTCTTTATAGCTTTTTTGCCTTGCAATTTGTGGTTTTTCATGTGGTCTTCTTCCTGAATATCAAGATTTATCACGGAATGCATTTTGTATCTACATTTCACAATCCGGGTTTGCAATACCTGAGTTATTGTGGTCAATACCTGGTAGATATACTGTATCTCTATTTTCCGGTCAATGGTAACTTTGACAATGGACAGTTTATGCCCGATAATATCGGAACATTCTATGTTCATTGGATTTTATTGAATATTATGTATTATTGGGGGTTGACATGGGTGTCTGTGAAAGCAGTTAAGTACTTTTTTGGAAGTTCTGAAAAAAAAGCTATGACCGAAAAGAAATGAAACTTTATTTTTTGAATAGTACAGGTTGCAAACCTGCGCTAGCGGGAGAATTGATTTTGAATATTTTAAATTTCTATTGACATATATTCCCTACGGGAAATAGCATGTTATAAGCAAAATATACTCATTTTCAACTCCTGATTCGCATTATTTACTTGTAACTATTAATATCAAATTCATACCCATAAAAACAAATAAAGGCTGAACGTCAATCAGATGGTCAGCCTTTGTTGTATTATAGGGAGAAAAAATCAGGCAGATTTTATTTTATAAGAAGCGCTTGATTTTCCTTTAACAATATTTGTCAGCTTCGACTTTAATAGCTGGCGACGAATAGGAGTAACTTTGTCGGTGAACAGATGACCTTCCAAATGGTCGTATTCGTGCTGAACCACACGGGCTTTAAATCCTTCAAATTCTTCGATATGTTCATTGAAATCAGAATCAACGTATTTGATTTTGATTTTTTGTGCACGCAAAACCGTTTCGTGAATGCCGGGAATACTGAGACAACCTTCTTCGGCTGCTACTTCTTCTTCGCTTCGTTGGAGCATTTCAGGGTTAATCATCTCTACTTTAAAAGCGCCAAGTTCGGGATCATCTTCTTTAAAAGGTGCAAGGTCGATTATCACTAACCGGATAGGCAAACCTATCTGCGGAGCCGCTAAACCAACTCCTTCGGCGTGATACATAGTATCGTACATGTTGTTTATAATCGTACTTAAATTGGGATAATCAGCAAGAATAGGCTCTGACACTTTGCGTAAAACAGCATTGCCATACGTGTAAATTGGTAATATCATTATTTAAAATAAGTTATGGACAGGTCGCGACCTATCCGTGCAAGAATAGAATAGTTCAATAATTTCGTGATTCAAGATAGCTTTGCAATATTATGGTAGCCGAAATTTTATCAACCAGTTCTTTGTTCTGGCGGTCTTTTTTCTTTAAGCCTCCATCCAGCATAGCTTTGTGAGCCAATACCGATGTAAAACGTTCATCCACATATACAAGTTCAATATCCGGGAAACGTCGTTGCAGGCCGATTACAAACGGACGAATATATTGCATGGAATCGGATTCCTGTCCGTTCATTTGTTTTGGCAGCCCGATGACAAATTTCTCAACGGGTTCTTTGGAAATATATTTCTCGAGATAATCAAGTACTTCGTGCACCATTACCGTATCCAACCCATTGGCCGTGATATGAAGCGTGTCGGTAACTGCTAGCCCCACACGCTTTTGTCCATAATCAATAGCCAGAATTCTTCCCATAGTAATCTTGAATTGAATGGCAAAGGTACAAAAAACAGATCGATTCGGAAAATTTATGCAATTCAGCGTGTTGAATGAGCCATTTTTTTACCGGATAACGGTTTTTTATCGTGCATTCTATGTACTTCTACAATTTCTACTTAACAAAAAAGAATTGACTCAAGTTAATGAACCCATCGGGTTCATATATTTATAAAATAATAGATTAACAACATACATACGACTCCGATGGTGTCGAATATCGATTAAATATTCTGGTTCTATAAATATATAATGCCTCTGACATTAATAAAATCAAATTTAGTAAAGTATAACTATGTCAAATTATAAAACGAACCATTATTTACCCAAAAAATTATAC
>Ga0209697_10002423_pt1 | contig 26911 bp, 22 predicted proteins | sample AliMusrvi5mmetaG_FD_184115 | JGI IMG/M metagenome (GOLD analysis project Ga0209697, IMG submission 184115) | Freshwater lake bacterial and archeal communities from Alinen Mustajarvi, Finland, to study Microbial Dark Matter (Phase II) - Alinen... | ecosystem: Environmental > Aquatic > Freshwater...
CAGGGCGATCCGGTATGCGCGGGGCAGGACTCGGCGCGGTAGCCAACGGCGCCGGCGCCGACGACGGTGGTGCAATCACCGGCAATCGATTCTCGGCGGAAGAAGTTGCATTTTCCGTCACCGGCGGTGTAATCTCCGCCGGTGCGGGCGCATTCTCCGGAGCCGGCGGCTTAATCTCCGCCGTAGTGGAGGCGTTTTCCGCAATCGGTGGGGTGATCTCCGCTGTTGCCGCCGCATTCGCGGCCACCGGCGGTTTACTTTCTGCGGTGGTCGCGGCGTTTTCCGCCGCCGGCGGTTTGTTCTCCGCCGATGCCGTCGCATTATCCGCCCCCGGCGGAATGACTTCCGCACTAGCCGCTGCATTCTCCGTCACCGACGGTTTACTCTCGGCGGTGGCAGCGGCATTGTCCACCGCCGGCGGTTTCATCTCCGTGGTGGTGGCGGCATTCTCCGTCGTGGGGACCGTTTGCGTGGTAACTGCCGGCGTAGTATCGGCGGTGGGGGGCGCCGGGGCATCGTCAGCCAAGGCGAAATGCGCTAACAGCGCAAGGACGACGGCAATTGATCCCACCAACAGCGAGCGGCGCAATGGAAAGCGAGACATAGAGCGACTCCGGTGAGGTCAGGGAGGAATGACCGGTGTTTCCGAGAGTATACCACACCCGGAACTATTTAACACCCCTGACTCGGAGTCGGTATGAGCGGATACTGGCTGCTGGCTGCTGGCAGTCGGCTTTCAGAATAACAATGCCAGTAACCGTTCAGGCTATCGGCCTTTTTCGGTGGTTTCGATACGGCCACGTAAGGCATGGTACATCCGGTACGCTGAATCGGCCTACTCAACCACCTAAAAAAGGCCGATAGCCTGAACGGTTACCAATGCCAAAAGCCAACCGCCAATAGCCAGTAGCCAACCGCCGCTTCAGGCATTCTCACACTTCGTCCCTGACGGCGGTGGCTCATTGATCACCATCCAGTAGACGCCTAATTCTTTAATCGAATGCGTGAATTGCTCGAAGTCCACCGGCTTTTGAATGTAGCTATTCGCGCCCAGATCGTACCCGCGAATAATATCCTGCTCCTCTTTCGAGGAGGTGAGAATGACTACCGGCAACCGGCGCAGGAAAGGATCTTTTCGTATGCGCTCCAACACCTCCAGGCCGTTGATTTTCGGCAGTTTTAAATCCAGCAGAACGACCGTCGGGAGCAGGCAGGGATCGCGTTCGGCATGGGTACCCGTGCAGCAGAGCCAATCGAGCGCCTCCTGCCCATCTTGCACCCACACCATCTGGTTGGCAACCCGGCAGTCCGAGAGCGCCAACCGTGTCAGTTCCGCGTCATCGCGGTTGTCTTCCACCAGTAAAATGACCGGCTCATTCATCGCTTGTCCTCCCCAAGGGTGAAATAAAACGTCGCGCCTTGCTGTTCGATGGCCTCGGTCCAAATGCGACCGCCATGGCGCTGAACGATGCGCTGGATCAATGCCAACCCGATGCCGGTACCGGGGAATTCCTCTTCCGTATGCAGGCGTTGGAATGGGTGAAAGAGCTTATCGACATAGGCCATGTTGAATCCGGCGCCATTATCCTGCACGTGAAAGACCCGTTCTCCAGCAGATGCAATCATATCAAAGGTGATGCGCGCTTCCTTCCGGGTGCTGGTGAATTTCCAGGCATTTTCCAGTAAATGTTCCAGCGCGATCTGCAACAAGCCGCGGTCTCCCTGCACGAGCATCGCCGGGACAATCGTGGTGATGACTTGCCGCTGGGGATCGCGTCGCCGCAATCCGGCGAGGATATCGGTCGCCAGTTCGCTCAGATTGACCGTCTCAATATGCATCGGCGTGCGTCCAACGCGCGCCAGGTCCAGCAAGTCATCGATCAAGCGCGCCATTCGCTGTGCCGCCATCCGCATGCGGTACAGGTAGTCCTGTTCCTGCGCGTTCAGACGCTCCCGGCTGTGTTCCAGCAAGTATTTGCTGAAGCCATCGAGACTGCGCAAGGGGGAGCGCAAATCATGCGCCACCGAATAACTGAAGCCTTCTAATTCCTTGACTGCGACTTCGAGTGCAGCCGTGCGCTGTAAAAGATCCGCATTCAACGCTTGCATTTCCACTTCCGCCCGCCGGCGCTCGCTAATATCACGAGTTACTTTCACAAAGCCAAAGTGGGTGCCTTCCGCGGTGTAGAGGGGGGTAATATTCACATTCGCCCAGAAACGCGAGCCATCTTTCCGCACACGCCACCATTCATCCTCAAAACGCCCGTTAGTCAGGGCTTGTTCGAGTTCATACTGGGGTTTCCCTGTGGCGATATCTTCCGGCGTGTAGAAGATGCTGAATGATTTCCCCAGGATCTCATCGGCGCGATAGCCTTTAATCCGCTCTGCACCGACATTCCAATTGATGATGTGACCCGCTGTGTCCAGCAGGATGATGGCATAATCTTTCACGCTTTCAACCATCAAGCGAAATTGTTCTTCGCTCCGGCGCAAGGCTTCGTTACTGGTTTCCAAGGCCGCGTTGCGTTCCGTCACACGTTCCTGCATCTTCCGGAAACTCTGTTGCAACACCCCAATTTCATCACGTCGGCGCACCTCCGGTACCTTGGTGTTGATCTGGCCGGCGGCAATCTGCTCTGCGGTCGCGGTCAGCCGACCGAGTGGAACGGCAATACTGCGCGTGATCACGAAAGCCAGCAGACCGACGATGAGAAAGGCAACCGGAATTCCCACGGCGATGACCAGTATCGTGTCGTGAATACTCGCTTGCGTTGCCATAGAACGTTGCGTGAGAAGGGATTGTTCGTCCTGTTCCATTGCCGTTACCACAACACGAATGCCATCCATGATCTGTTTGCCGCGATTCGTCAAGACAACGGTTCTGGCAGCTTGAAATCCCCCGGGTCCTTGACGCAGCACAATCGTTAATCGTAATTCATCGAGCTTGCGTTGAATCAAGGCCGTTAATTGCACAAGCCGTGCTTGCTGCTGTGGATTATCATGCGTTAAGTCATACACAGTCTGTAATCGCTGCCTGACCTGGGTGATTGCAGACGTGTAAGGGCCCAGATAGGCGTGCTGACCGGTAATGAGAAAGCCGCGCTGGCCTGTTTCGGCATCGGTCAGCAGTGAGAGGATTTCATCCAAATTCTCAATGACCAGGTGGGTATGGATAACCCATTGGATATCGGAATTTAAGCTACGGATACTCAGGAACGCCAGGATGCCAATGCTACTCAGCAGGACTAGCACTACCCCGAAACTACCGGCAATGCGCCAACCGATCGACCTCATGACGCCGCCTTCCCCACTGTGAAATAGACGGTTGCCCCGCTATCCTTCTCCGCTTCCGCCCACACGCGCCCGCCATGCCGGGCAATGATGCGCTGCACAACGGCTAATCCGATGCCGGTGCCGGGGAATTCGTCTTCAGTATGCAGGCGTTGGAAGGGAGTGAATAACTTTTCGGCGTAAGTCATGTCGAACCCGGCGCCGTTGTCCCGCACAGCGAAGATACGCACGCCATCCTGCAGATCCATCCCAAAGATAATGCGCGCGTCTTCTCGCTTGCCGGTAAATTTCCAGGCATTCGCCAACAGGTGTTCCAGCGCGATCTGCAACAAGCCGCGGTCTCCCTGCACGAGCATCGCCGGCGCAATCGTGGTGATGACTTGCCGCTGAGGATCGCGTCGCCGCAATCCGGCAAGGATATCGGTCGCCAGTTCACTCAGATTGACCGTCTCAATATGCATCGGCGTGCGTCCAACGTGCGCCAGGTTCAGCAAGTCATCGATCAAGCGTGCCATTCGCTGTGCCGCCATCCGCATGCGGTGCAGGTAGTCCTGTTCCTGCGCGTTTAGCCGCTCCCGGCTGTGTTCCAGCAAGTATTTGCTGAAGCCATCGAGACTGCGCAAGGGGGAGCGCAAATCATGCGCCACCGAATAGCTGAAGGCTTCTAATTCCTTGACCGCGGTTTCCAACTCAGCCGTGCGTGCTCGCACGCGATCTTCCAGGTTGGCATTCAATTGCCGTAGCGCTTCCTCTGCTTGCCGCCGTTCGTTTTCTGCCCGCTCGATCAGCGTCCCCATCGCGCGTGCTACATGTAAAATGACCGCTGTGATGATGACTTCAAAGATGATAACGATCACCGGTGCAAAAATCGCGGGATTAATGGATGTCAGGCGCGTGAGAAGATACTGCGTGACACTCAATAGCAACATCAGCAACACGGTAAGCGGAAGAAACGCCCGCAGCAAGCGGGCGCGCATGGAGGGGCCGCTGAACCACCTGAGTGGCACTGCGGCATCGCCGACGGTGGTAATCAATCCGATGCCGGACAGCAACGCCGCCAGGGTTGCCAGCGCGGCAATGGGAATATACGCGGTACTGTAGAGGAGGGGAGCGCGGTAGAGATAGCTGAGCAGGAATATGGCACTGATCAGCATGACCAGACTGCCAACTATGCCAACGGCATGCGACAACGGACGTATCGTCTTGCCAACGACCTGTTGATAGACGTAGCACGCTTGCGCCAACCCGATGAGGAATACCAGTAATCCGGCAACCGGCGAGATATTCGCGTCCGGATTCGCGAATAATGCCGGATAGTGCCGGAGAATGGCATCCTCGATGCTCACCGGGGCTCCGGTGACGGTCTGGACGATTTCCAATAATCCAAACAGCGTCACGAAAAGGGTGACGGCCAATAGGAACAGACGTACTACCGGAGACAGGCGCGGATGCGTCAGCAGTAATTGCACACCCCCCAGAATGACAAAGAGGATAGTCGCACTGATGGCAATCGGCTTGTAACCGGGTATGATGCTGTTCAACGCCGGGATGTTGAATATCCATCCCGCCATCCCGGCGATGCCGATGAACATGGCGCCCAGCCCGCAAAAACGCGCTATCAGCAGGTTACGCCGATCGTCTGCCGGGGAAAGGTCCACCATCATGCCACCTCCCTCAGCGTGAAGTAGACGGTCGCCCCGCTGCTCATGCTTGACTCCTCTGGCTGGCAATCGGCAGCGTGAAGTAAAACGTGCTTCCCTGTCCAAACGCGCTCTCCACCCAGATGCGGCCACCGTGGGCTTCTACCAGCGTTTTGGCAATACTCAAACCCAGCCCGACTCCTTCCGCGCTACGTTTCCCTTGCACACGGTAGAACCGTTCGAATAGATGGGGGATATCCTCCGGCGCAATGCCCTCACCCTGGTCAGCCACCGCGATAACCACCTCGCTGTCCTGCTGTCGGGCGCTTACGATTACCGCGGTGGCGGGGTCGGAATATTTCAACGCATTGGATAGCAAATTGCTGATGATACGCTCCAGGCGGTCATAATCGGCCAGGACATTGGGAAGATCAGCGGGAAGCTCCACCCGGATACGGTTGACCTCCAGGATCACGGCAGAGCGTTGGAGCAGATTTGCCAGGTAGGAGGCCAGATTCACCGGCGTCGTCTTGAGCTGAAGCTGTCCCCCGTCCGCGCGGGCGGAATCCACCAGATCGGCGATCATCACAATTAAGCGCTGCACATTGCGCTGGATCGCACTGGTGTAGATTCGCAGGTCGCCGTCGAACCCTTGCGCTTCCAGATCCTCTTCCAGCAATTCGGCATGCCCTTTGATGGCGGCAATCGGTGCTCGCAAGTCGTGCGAGACCATATGCACGAACACCTGTTGCTGCTCCTGTAGCGTATGCAATGGCGTGATGTCGGTATAGGTGCCGACTACCCCGATAATGGTGTCATCCCGCTGTCGAATCGGCGCCGCCGCGACCGATACCCAGGCTTCCGTGCCGTCGTGATGGTGGAACACCAGCACTTCGCCGGTAACGGTCTCTCCCTGCGCGGCACGGACGCCGGGCTCGCGCTCCGGTGCCAGCAGCTTCCCATCCGGGGTGTAGGCATGCCGGCTGAGCCATTGGGGAAGCTCGCGGTACTCTTCCTCGATAAGAATGCCATCCAGCATACGCCGGGCTGCCGGATTATCGAGCAGGATTTCGCCGTCCGGGCTGTAGATTATCAAACCGTCGGCAATCGAGTTGAGGGTGGCGTCCAGTTCCGCCGCCCGGCGTTGCACCTCATTCAACAGCCGCTCGCGCTCTTCCGTCTCTTGCTTGCGCGCGGTGATATCATACGCAATACCGACGATGGCAGGCGCGCCGTGATAAGTGATGCGGGTCGCGGCATAATCCAACCAGATTTCCCGGCCGTCCTTGGTGAGAATGGCGTATTCGTAGCGGGAGGGGAGGGAGGTCGCTTCACCCGCTTGCCGTTGGCGTGCACGCTCCAGCACCAGAGCGCGGGAAGCCGGGGCGAGAATGTGGCCAATCTCCATCCGGAGCAATTCATCGTTGCTGTAGCCGGTGAGCTGGGCGAAGTAGGGATTCACATAGACGAAATGATTATCCTGTAGAATGCCGATGATCGCGTTGGCATTCTCCGCCAGGGAACGAAAGAGCGCCTCGCTCTCCCGCAACGACTCCTTGGCCTGCCGGCGCACCTGCGTCTCTTCGATTTCACGCTGAATGGCCGGCACCAGCCGCGCCAGATTCCCCTTCAGCAGGTAATCCTGCGCGCTGGCGCGCATCGCCTCGACGGCGGTCTCTTCTCCCACTTTGCCGGAGACCATAATAATGGGAACTTCGATTCCCGCATCACGCACGATCCGGATGGCGGCAATGCCGTCGAAGCGGGGCAGCACGTAATCGACAATGACGATATCCCAGGTGTCCGCCGACAATGCGTCGCGTAGCGCTGCCTCGGTCTCCACCCGCCGAGTATACGGCGTGAAACCTCCTTGCTGTAACGCCGCGATCAGCAGCAGCGCATCGTCTTCGGAATCTTCGACCAGCAAGACACGGATCGGTTTTTCCGTCATGCATCCTCTCCGGGCATCGTCAAACCCGAGAATATTGGTGTCTGCGGCCTGTTGCCCAGCGATGAAAGCTTCACCGCGGTTCCTCCAGCTACAATGTGCACATTCGCCGGCAACGCTATTCATTGCTTTCCTTCCTGATTTGGCACATGCGCGGGCGTCTGTAGCAGTTTTGACCGGTGAAGATGGTATTGGCAGTCCAATTGATGCGATGATTTTGCGGCGCAATGGGTGGATCTGTAAGTGTTCTGCGTAATCAGCGTAATCTGCGGTTAAAAAAGCCAACAGCCAACAGGCAACAGCCAAACGCTCACCGTTTGCCCGCTACGACCGCGCGATACACCGCCGCGGTCGCTTCGACCATGCGCGAGAGTGGGAAGGTGGCTTCGACGTGGCGACGGGCGGCGGCGCCGAAGGCGTCGCGGACGTCCTGATCGGCCAGCATGGCGTGCAGGACGCCGGCGAGAGGGCCCGGAAGGTCTGCTTCAAACAGCTTGGCGTTGACTTCATCGACAAGATAATCGACATGCCCGGAGACGTTGGACGCGACGATCGGCAGCCCGCAGGCCATCGCTTCCAGCACGCCATAGGGTCCGGCTTCCCAGCGCGACGGCGCGCAATAGACATCCATCGCCGCGTAGGTGCGGTGGGGATCATCCATCCCGCGCAGAAATTCCACCCGCGGCAGGCGGAGCCGTTTGGCCAGCCGGCGCAACGCGCGCCGCTGCGGGCCATCACCCCAGATAATCACGCGCGAGGTGGGGAAATCGAACAGCGTTTCTTCCGCCGCCTGCAGCAGCAGGTCGAAGCCTTTTTGCGTGGTGACCCGCGCCAGCGCGCCCACCACCATTTCCTCCGGCGCGATGCCGTATAGCGTGCGGGCTTCCGCGCGCTGCTCCGGGGTGATCAGCGGCCAGGCGTCGATATCGAGTCCGTTGGGAATCACCACCAGCTTTTCTTCCGGCAGGCCGGCATCTAGCGCCTCCTCGGCTTCACCCGCGGAGACGCAGATGATGCCGGCCGTCTCCGCCGCCAATTTGCGCTCGATGCGCCGGTACAGGAAGCGGAACCAGTCGGTGGTGCGCTGGAACGGAAACGCATGCGGGGTGTAAATGGTCGGGATATCGGTGCCGCGTGCCGCCAGCCGGCCCAGATACCCCGCTTTGGCGCTGTGCAGGTGCAGCAGATCGATGGCGTCCTGCGCCATCCACTCCCGCAATCGCGCGACCAGCAATTGATTGTGCACGCCCGCCAGCGGAATTTCGCGCAGGAGAAAATTTTGCGCCCGCGCAAAGCCGCGCAGTTGCTCCGTCCAGCTTTCCGGGCGCGTAAAGGACAGGTACAGGACGGTGGCAAACTCTGCGGGATCGAGATGGGCGGTTAAATCCATCAGATGTCGCGCCACCCCCCCGGTGGTGGCTTCGACGACGTGGGCGATGCGAACGGGACGGGTTTTAGTATGTGGGTCTGTCGCTAAATTGTGCATTGTATCGTATCGCCGTCGGGTCGAATCACCGCCGTCTGCCCCGACGCACGCAGTGTCCACCCGGATTCTTCCGGCGTGAAGAGCCAGTGGAAATCCGGCGGCTGGTTCACGCACAGTCCGAAGAGAAACTCGTAGGCCGGGGCGGCGCGAAACGGCGCAAAACCGCGGTATCGGATGGTCTGCTGTGTTGCTTTCCGGGTATCTGAGCATTCATAACTGCTGGTGCGCGCCACATCGTTCACCCGCCATCCCATCGCGCGCGACGGGAGCAGTGGGGTAATCGTCAGCGTGATGCCTTCATGCTCGATTATCGACAGCATGCCGTCATCGCGGATGGAACCGAGATAATGCAGCAACCATTCGACGTGGCGATCTCCAGTGCATTCTACCACATCGCGCACGACGATGCTACCGGGTTTGAGCAGCAGAATCGTGCGCAGATATTTCGTCAGCCGGCCCGGATAGGCGTGGGCGGCGTCGCCGGCCAGCAACGCATACGCGCCTTCGTCGCGAGCCGTCACGATGCGCCCCCCGCAATCGGGCCCATACTCTTGGCCGCGGCCATCCACCTGCAGCGTGCTGTGCCCGATCGTCGCCAGGCCATCGAATTGCCAGCGCGGCCCGGAGGGATCGAAATAGCCAAGGAAATGCGCCTGCGGCCAGTAGGCGTAATCGGTCACTAACCGCGCTCCGCCGGCTTCGAGCAGGAACGAGTTGGCATCGAGATGGGAATGGCCTGCCGTCGAAGGGCCGGACTTCAAACCGATAAAAGTATCTTCGGGTTGCCACCCGCTGCGCATGGTGGCCACTCCGGTGGCAGGAAAGGCGGCGACAGTGCGCGTGGGAGGCTCCGCGACGATCGCCGGGTCATCGTAAGCCAGCGCCGGCAGGGTCGCGGCGGGATGCGCTCGCGCGATCGCCATCCAGTCGCCGCGCCCGCTCTCCGCCGCCAACAGGGTCAGCACTTCGGTCAATCCGGCCGAAAAGTCCGGGTCGCAGTCGTTGAAGTTGTAGATGCGTCCCGCGGGCGTGGTGAGCATCAGCAGGAAATCGCCGGTCACCTGAAAGCACGGATGGCGGAAGAGATTGATGGCGCCGCCGGAGAGCCGGCGCAATGCACGCGCGTATTGCATACCGTAACGCAGGGTGTGAAACCAGTAGCCAACTCCTTCCGGCCAATCGCCGTCACGCGGGGCGATATCCAGCACTGCCAGCACCCCTTGCGCGGCACGCGCCAGCACCTCCGGCGCGTCCGGGAAGTCTTCCACGTAACCACACATCGCCAGCCCGGTTTCGCCGCAGGTCATTATCTTCCAGTTGCTGACGGTGTCTGGGCGAAACCACCATTCCACCTCTCCCGCGGTACCGTCGAGAAATGGAGTGAAGTGCAACCGGCGCAGCCCGGTTACGATGGCCGCGGTCTCGCGGGCATTGACGAAATCCCCCAGCAAGTCATGGACTTGCGCCACCGAGCTGGCAACGTTGGCCATCACATGATCGCAGACCCGGCACCCGCCGACATGCACCGGCGAAAACCAGCTATCCATCGTCAACAACGCCGCCATGCGCGCGGAACTCCAGCCGGCATACTCCCGTTCACCGGTCAACGCGTATGTCTGGGCGACGGTTAGCGCTTCCGCCGCGGAGAGATAAGGTTGCAGCACATCGATGGTCGCCGCCGGGATAGCCATCATCGCCGCGGCTTGCGCCCGCATGTGCGCGAGCATGCCGGGACGATCGGTCACCCGCGCGCGCAACATCGGTAACTCGTTGCTACCAAAAAGCAAACGCGGGCGGCTGGTTGCCGGGGTAAAGTCAAACCGGCGGATGGTGTCAACGATAGCGTCGGTGGTCATGATGTTCTCTTTCTCAATTAATGGGCAGTACCAACTATTTGAGCGCAGGCACGCGTAATCCTTCATTTGCATATCATTTACCGGCACTCCGATACTCCCACACTCCCACACTCCCACACTCCGCCCCCCCCATCTTGCCATAAACCCCTCATCTACCATATCCTTTCCTTACGCCTTGCAGGCAAAGCCATCCTACCGGCAGGAGAGAAACCATGCATCGACTAACCATTCAGGCCGATCTGGGGTCACAAACGATCAGCCGCCATATTTACGGGCATTTTGCCGAACATCTCGGCCGTTGTATCTATGAGGGCCTTTGGGTGGGGGAGGATTCACCGATCCCCAATACGCGCGGCATCCGTAATGACGTGACGGCGGCACTGCGGAAGATCAAGGTGCCGGTGTTGCGCTGGCCCGGTGGGTGCTTCGCCGATGAATACCACTGGCGCGACGGCATCGGCCCGCGCGAGCAGCGTCCCACCATGATCAACACCCACTGGGGTGGGGTGACGGAAAACAACCACTTCGGCACGCACGAGTTCTTCGAGTTATGCGATCAACTGGGCTGTGCACCCTACATCTGCGGCAATATGGGTAGCGGCTCGGTGCAGGAGATGTCGCAGTGGGTGGAATATTGTACCTTCGACGGCGTCTCGCCGATGGCGAATCTGCGCCGCGCGCATGGCCGCGAGCAGCGCTGGCGGTTGCCGTTCTTCGGCGTCGGCAATGAAAACTGGGGTTGCGGCGGCAATATGCGCGCGGAATATTACGCGGATGAATACCGGCGCTATCAGACCTACGTGCGTAATTTCAGCGAACAGATTTACAAAATCGCCTGCGGTCCGAATGGCGCCGATTACCACTGGACCGAAGTGCTGATGCGCGAAGCGACGCCATATATGGACGGCTTGAGTCTGCATTATTATTGCGGATCGGGGCGTGCCAGCCGTTCGGCGACGCAATTTGCCGAGGAAGACTGGTTCTCACTATTGAAGCAGGCGCTGGTGATCGATGAATTGCTGACCCGACACACCGCGATTATGGATCGCTACGATCCGCAACGGCGCGTCGGGTTGATGGTCGATGAATGGGGCACCTGGCATGAGGTGGAACCGGGCACCAATCCGGGCTTTCTCTATCAGCAGAACACCCTGCGCGACGCGCTGGTGGCCGGATTGACGTTGAATATCTTCAATCAACATTGCGCGCGGGTGCAGATGGCCAACATCGCGCAGACGATCAACGTTCTGCAGGCGATGATTCTGACCGAAGGTGCGCGCCTGCTGCTGACGCCGACCTATCACGTGTATGACCTGCTCCAGGTGCACCAGGATGCCACGCTGTTGCCCGCCCATCTGGAAACCGAGTCGTATACTTTCGATGGTGAAGGCATCCCGCAAGTCAGCGCCAGCGCTTCGCGCGATGCTCGTGGCACGGTGCACGTTTCGCTCTGCAATACCCACCCGCGCCAGCCGGCGGAGATGACCTGCGCGTTGCGTGGTATGACCATCGCCAGCGTCGAAGGCTCCGTGCTCACCGCCGATGCCATGCAAGCGCACAACACCTTCGAACATCCCGACCGTGTCTGTCCCGTGCCGTTCACCGGCGCGCGGGTCACGGCGGATGGCTTGCAAGTCGTCTTGCCGCCGATGTCGGTGACGGTGCTCGCGATCGAAGGATAACCGGCATGACTATTTGCAAAGCCTGCCGGCCGCGCACCGAATTGAACAACGACATGATCGCGCGCGCCCTTGAGACCCTGTGTCAGGAGGGCGCGCATACCCTCGTCTCCTCGGCGACAAGTGAAATGCGTCTCCGGCAGTGTGAAGTCTGCCCGCACCTGGAAGGGCACTTGACCTGCCGGATCTGCGGGTGCTTCGCCCCCATCCGCGCCCGTATCGCCGAGTTCGGTTGCCCGCACCCGGCGGGCGATCGGTGGGCGGGGTGCAATACTGATAACCCTGGGAGCGCGGACGTCTCGTCCGCAACGTTACGTTCCCGATGATCGGTTCAAACCTCAAGCAAATCCTTCCTCCCTTCCCATCAAGGTGCAGACAACGCACGCTTTGCATACTGCATCCCGTATTCAGCTTCTTTTTTTCATGTCTTGTCGTGCTTTTTTGGGGTTCTTTCTCGCTGGACATCCTTAAGTATTATAAATTGTCAAATATTTTCAAAATGTCTCCTTTTACCACTTGACAATGCTATCACCGGGTAATATTATGGTATATGACACTTGGTGATAACTCGCGAAAGGGGGAAACTAGCATGACGGAAGAAACCTTGACCCAGACGGGAAGTGCCGGTGAGCAGGAAGAACTGCTTTCGTTGGCGGATGCGGTGCTCTACCTGGGCGTGAGCAAGCCGACGATCTATCGGTTGCTGGAACGCGGCGAAGTGAAAGGCTTCAAAGTCGGCAACCAGTGGCGTTTTCGCCGCGCGGATTTGACCGCCTACCTGGAACGCAGTCCGGTGGCGGTGGCCATGGGGGGCATTCCTTCCGCGTTGCTCGATACCGAACTGGAGTGGTTTGCCGGCGAGTTGCGCGGGTTGGAGATCACCCCGCCGAGTTGGGAGAGCACGGCCTCCAGCGAAGAGAAGACGCTGATCCTCGTCAACCAGATGATCCGGTTGGCGGTGGCGATGCGCGCCAGCGACATTCACCTGGAAGCAATGCGCTTTGGCGACAATAACGTGCTGCTGTTGCGTTATCGCATCGACGGAGTGCTGCACGAGATGCACCGCATGTCCATCGAATTGCAGGCGCCCATGCTGGCGCGCTGGAAAACTATGGCGAATATGAATCTGGAAGAGCGTCGACTACCGCAGGATGGTCGCATTCAAATTCGCATCGACGGCCGGAATCTCGACCTGCGTGTCTCGCTCAATCCCACGGTATTCGGCGAAGCGCTGGTCGCGCGCATCCTCGATCCTGCCGTGGTGCTGCTCGGGTTGGAAAAATTGGAATTGATGCCGGATGATCTGGCCCGGTTGAGCGGTTTCATGCGGCGAGCGAGCGGCCTGCTCATCTTCACCGGCCCGAACGGCAGCGGAAAAACAACCACCATGTATAGCAGTCTGCTGGAAGTGGCCGGTCCGGAGATCAAAACGCTCTCGATCGAGGACCCGGTGGAATACCTGCTGCCCTGGGTGACGCAAACGCAGGTCAATATGCGCAACGGTTTGACTTTTGCTTCAGCGTTGCGCTCGTTCCTTCGCCAGGACCCGGACGTAATTATGGCCGGCGAAACCCGCGACTGCGATACCGCCCTAATCATCATTCAGGCTGCGTTGACCGGCCATCTGGTGCTCACATCGCTGCACACGACTAATGCCGCCACCGCGCTGATCCGTCTGATCGATATCGGGGTCGAGCGGTTTTTAGTAGCGGCCTCGGTTGCCGGCGTGGTATCACAGCGCCTGGTGCGCAAGCTGTGCCAGCACTGTAAAACGCCGGTGGAAGTGCCGCAGGCGTCGTTGCGCGCATTGGGCATCTCCCAGGAGGAATTGGCCGGCGCCACCTTCTACACCGCCCCGGGTTGTCCGGCCTGTGCCCATCGCGGTTTCCGCGGGCGGATCGGTATTTACGAGATTTTGACCTTCAGCGAAACGATCGCTCGCCAGGTGATCAACGGCGCGTCGAGCGAAGAACTGGAGCAAACCGCGGTCGCCGAAGGCATGACCTCCCTGCTGCGCGACGGTCTGCGTAAAGCCGCCGCCGGCCTGACTACCGTAGAAGAAGTGCTGCGCGTAGTCGCACCGTAACAACAATTTGCTCGGACGAGAACGAACCACGAAAACCACGAAAAACACGAAAAGCACAAAAATAAAGATTGCCTTTACTTATGCAACCGGCTTCGGCAGGTATCAGAGTGAACCCTATGGACCGCACCGCCGGCAGGGATACCGGCGGCTCATCGGCGGATTGCAGGAGCTTTGGCAAGCAGTATACTTTCGTGCCTTTTTGTGTATTTCGTGGTTCGTTCTCGTCCGAAACACCAGTCCTTCCAGGTATGATCAATTATCAAATCGGCGTAATCTACGAAATCTGCGGTTCCGTCCCTTGCTACGCCGCTTCCGGCAGCGCTTCCATTCCCGGCAATGGTGGTTCGAACGCGCGACGATTCAGCACCCGCAGCAACAGGGTGTAGATGACGCGGTCGGGGATCAGGCCGGGGGCATCGCCGGTCATCAGCTCATCGACGGAGGCGCGGTGATAGCCAGGCGGGATATGCAGTTCCGTCTGCGCGAACAGCAAGAAGCTCAGCACCCGGCGCGGGAAGCGCTGGGCACACTCCAACAGGTAGTCCCAATCGAGCTGACCTTGCTGGCGGGTGATAATCGATATCGCATCATACCAATCGGGGCGGCCTTCGGTCAGCGTCAGAATTTTCCGATAGAGCGTATCTTCCAGGCCCATGATGCGGAAATCGTAGCCGTATAAGTGCAGCAGGCGCGAGCGTCGCATCGTCTCACTTCCCACCCGCACGCCCCCACGCGATTCGACGATGATATCGACTAGCGTTTCCTGATGCCAGGCCTTGAACAGCCACTTCTTTTCCGTGTCTGATGCCGTGAAGCCGACGCGCGTCAGCGCGGTCATCGCCCGCTCCAGTTCCTCGCGATTGAGAAAGATGTCGAAATCTTTCGTGCGCCGATTTCGTCCATAAATCACCACCGCGGTGCCACCCCCAATGACATAGCGCACTCCAGCGGCATCCAGCACGTCGCAGGCCAGGTGCAAGGTACGAAAATCGTCCGGTGTTATTTCCACAATGTCTCCTTCATCGCAGTCTACCCCTGCTGAATGCGACGCTGTGTCTCAATGACATCCTGTCTGTTGTAAATACGCATCCATTCAACCGGCATTCGCTGCTGATTCGAGCACGGAATGCCTTCAACGACGCTATCCGTCGCATGGGCATCCGCGCCTGTCGTGGCACGTGGCATGTGCCGCACTACGGTTCACCGAAACCTGCTGCGGTTGCCAAATTGGGCACAAGCACTGTGGGGGAAAAAGGAAACCAAGCGTCAGCGTGAACGAATAGCCGCTCTACCTTTCGATAGACCATAAAATCATTCGGATTGGCGATAGAGTGCATAGTTCGGAGGGGTATCATGTAATTGAATTGTTGTTAATGCAACTTGATTCGGACTTTTGCGTATTACGATTTATAGAGAAATCCCGTCGGTCGTTGGAGAGGAGCGGACGATGCTAATGGGAAGAGCGACATCGATAACAATCTTATCATTATGTGTGGCACTCTGTCTGGGCACGTTAACCAGCGCGCATGCCTCCTATATCGATGCGGGATCGGCCAGTTATCTTTTTCAATTGGCACTCGCCGGCGCCTTCGGCGCCCTTTACACCTGGCGGAAGGTCGGCTGGGATATCATCAAGAAGTTCTTCCCGCGACGCACCGACACCCGTGCTACCGACGGCAACGCCAGCGCGAAAGAGAAAGCCACCCTCTGAGTTTGGCTTGGTGAGCAGAACGTCGCCGATACGGTAATTGAAAAATGGTGCCCATACGCGCATGTCGTGTATGGGCATTTTCGTTTTGCGTGGAGTCGGTGACACGCACGCTCACGGGAACGGAAGGAGGTTCACCACTGAAAGGCGAAACCTAACATGGTATCGTTATTACATCAGTCCGGTTGCGCTCGGGTGAAAGGAGCGACCATGGGACAGCGTTATTCTCAACTTATCTTGCTCGTGCTGATCGGAGGGCTGTTCACCGGATGTGCGTGGAGCGCCGCGCCAGTCGCGGCGGTCGAGAGCGCCCACACCCCGAAAGGCGTCTTCCTGATGTGGCATCGCGCGCCGGCCACGGAAAAAGATCTCGGCATGCCGCTCTATCGCCAGGGGACGACGCTGGAATCATACACGTATCGTGTGCGTGACCGGAAACGCCGTAACTTTCTCTTCTACGCGTGCGTGCGACTGACGACCAAACAAACCGTTGCCGAATTGCTCGACTATGCCCAGCGCGCCCTGGGCGCCGATGCACAACGCGAAACCGATGCCCAAACCGGCGTGGTCACGCTGGTCGCCGGCAGCAAGCAGGATTGCCGTATTGTCGAAGTGACCCCGGGCAAAGAAGGGTGCCAACTCAAATTAGAGCATGTGCAGCATTTTGAGATTCCGCCGCGCGTTTATACCGCGCAGGAGAAGAAAGTGCTGCAGCAGTTGAGCGCATTGACCGCGGCCTATCACTCCGCCAGCCACGTCGCCTACCGGGTGGAACAGCGCGTCGAGGTGATCCCGTCTGCACCGCCAAAGAAGCCGCATACCCCGGCTTCCGCAGCGACCGCGCGCAAATTACCCACCACGCTGCCGAAAACACCGTCGCATGCGCCGGCTACTGCACCCGTCGCGGAGGCATCCTCGCTGCCACAAATCTGGAACGTGGATTTTACTCGTCCCGACCATCTGAACGTGACCGCGATGGTCAACGGGGTGGTTGGCCTGCATCTTTCTGCTCAGGACGGCAATTTGCAAGTAATCAATCCGGGCAAAAATACCTTACAGCGAACGATCGGCAACACGCTGACGATGGATAAAGTGCCGGAACTGCAGGACGATGCCGTCGCGCGCTTAATGCTCGGTGACTCCTTGATTTCCGATAAGGTCGATTATCTGGCGCTGCTCCCGGTACCGGGCATGCCGATTAATGAGCAAGTCGAGATTGTGCTGACCTATCCGATCGATCAGATTACCGTGCGCCTGCGCATCGACCGGCGCCGGCAAGTGATTATCCGCGGCGAAATTCTCCATACGGACGAGGAACGCACGTTGCGTGTGGAGCGCACTTATTCCAATATGCTGCTGGATACCGCCGCCTCCGCGCCGGGAGTGCACACGCCGATTCCCCGGCAACCTGCAACCGAACCGGATGCGGAATCAGCGCAGTGAAGACGGTGCCGATGCCTTGCATCCCCGTCGAATAAATAGTAAGGTAGGGCCGTTCCTGGGAACACGGACGTCCCGTCCGCGTTCTCGTAATCATCCGGAGCGAGCGAGACGCTCGCGCTCCCAGGAACCCACGTCAAATTCTTCCACAGCAGGTGAACATCATGAGTCAGCAGATAGTCGTTGCCGCCGTCGATCTCGGAGCGGAGAGCGGGCGGGTGAGTTTGGGTCGCTTCGATGGACGGCGGTTGGAAGTCGAAGTGGTACACCGTTTCCCGAATCGCCCATTGCGGTTGGTGGGAACGCTGCATTGGAATACCACGCAACTCTTTGAAGAAATCCTCGAAGGTTTGCGGAAGGCCAAGGAATGCGCGCATGCGCCGATTGCGTCGGTCGGTGTCGATACCTGGGGGGTCGATTTCGGGATACTCGACGCCGATGGCCGGCTGCTCGGATTGCCCGTGCATTATCGCGATAAACGCACCGACGGACTCATCGAGGAAGTCACCGCGCGTATCCCGGCGGCGGAGATCTACGCCAAGTCCGGGATTGCCTTCTGGCCGTTCAATACGCTGTATCAGTTGCGCGCGCTGGCCCGACAGAACTCGCCGCTGCTGCGCGAAGGCCGCACGCTGCTCTTCATTCCCGACCTGCTGCACTACTGGTTGAGTGGCGAAAAGGCCACCGAGCGCTCCATCGCCAGTACCTCGCAATGTCTGGCGGTTGGCGACGATCGTTGGCTGACGGAAATCCTCGCTCCACTGGGTATTCCGGCCGGATTATTCAGCGCGCCCGTCGTGCCGTCCGGTACCGTGCTCGGACCGGTGTTGCCGGAGCTGGCGGCAGAACTCGGTTTGGGCGGCATGCAAGTGATCACGCCGGCCAGTCACGACACCGCCGCCGCGGTGGCCGCCACGCCGTTGTCGTCCCCGCAAGCCGCTTACTTGAGTTCAGGCACCTGGTCGCTGTTGGGCGTGGAAAGCGACATCCCGACGTCCACCGCAGCCGCGCACGCCGCGACCTTTACCAATGAGAAAGGTATCGGGCACAGCTATCGCTTTTTACAGAACATCATGGGCATGTGGCTGGTGCAGCAATCCCGCGCCGCGTGGGCGCGCGAAGGCACCTCCTATGAGTATGCCGAACTAGCCTATCTAGCTGAACAGGGGGCGCCGTTCCGATCGTGGATCAACCCGAACGATCTACGCTACTACGCGCCGGAGAATATGGTGGAGACTGTGCGTCAGGCCTGCGCGGACAGCGGCCAGGCGGTGCCGTCCGACGTGCCGGCGGTGATGCGCTGCCTGCTGGAAAGTCTGGCATTCGCCTATCGCGCGTCGGTCGAGCAGATCGAAACGCTGAAAGGCGCAACGGTGCCCTGTCTGCATATCATCGGCGGAGGGTCGCAGAACCGCGTGCTGAATCAGTGGACAGCCAATGCGCTGGGACGTCCGGTGATCAGTGGGCCGGTAGAAGGCACGGTGATCGGCAATCTGCTGGTGCAGTTGATGGCGTTGGGTGAAATTCGCGATGTCGCGGAGATTCGCCAGGTCGTCCGGCAATCCTGCGAAGTCACCACCTTCACCCCGCAAGAAACCGGCAAGTGGGATGAAGCCTATCAGCGATTCCAAGCTATCGGCCAGCTCGCCGTCGGCTGAAGCAGGAAGCAGGATAGTCACCGTTCAGCTACCCCTGGCGCGCGAGCGTCCCCGCGAGCACCTCGGTGGTTTCGGTACGACCCTCCGTGGTCTACTCAACCACCGAGGTATTCGCGGGGACGCTCGCGCGCCAGGGGTAGCTGAACGGTGACGCAGAATATTGGTGCTGTCAGGCAACATGGCGCCGGGATCATTCACCATTTCGTAGTGGATGATCCCGGCGCCATGTTCTCGTGAACCGCTATCCTACTTGCTGTATCCGCACGGTTATTTCGTCCGCGCATAGACCCCCATCAACACGCCTTGCCCGAGGAAATGGCCATCCATCTGCAATAACTGGTCTTTCGTCGCGCCGTTGGGCAACTTGACCTTCACATCGAGCGCATAGATATTGAAGTAATAGCGATGTGTTCCGCTGGGGGGACACGGCCCGCTATAGCCGGTCTCGTTCCCGCTGTTCTTCCCTTGCTTGGCGCCGTTCTCGAGGGTTTCGGTGGTGGGGACGCCTTCCGGCAAGCTGTGCACAGTGGCCGGGAGATTATACAAGACCCAATGCGTCCAAGTGCCGCGCGGGGCATCGGGATCGTCGCAAATCACCGCGAGCGATTTGGCATTTTGGGGTACGCCGGACCACGCGAGCGGGGGAGAGATATTTTTCCCATCACAGGTGTAGATCGCAGGAATCATCTCACCTTCTTTAAATGCTGTGCTGGTCACACTGATAGCCATCGTTGGTTTTCCTTTCTCGGCGTCATCGACAGGCTTCTTACTTTGACAGGAGCTCAGTAACACCAGCATACTGAATGTCCAACAATATGTAAGCCACATTGTCGAGTCTCCTAATCGGCCTTTCGTTTTCCTGCTCTGCCGCACATTATCACGTTAAGCTATATTACCATTTTGCAGCAGAGTTATGCACTACTATGTCTGCGTAGAGAAAATAAATGGCTCAGATGTCGATTCACTCGTCTGCTTGTTCGCGTGCATGGTACGACGAACGCACCAGCGGTGCGGATTCGACATGGCGGAACCCCAGCGCTTTGCCATGATCGGCGAAGCGAGCGAAATCTTCCGGCGCGTAATATTTCACTACCGGGAGGTGGGCGGCGGACGGTCGCAGATACTGCCCGATGGTCACGATATCGCAACCGGCGGCGCGCAAGTCGCGCAAGGCGTCGAGAACCTCCGCTTCCGTCTCCCCCAGTCCGAGCATCAGGCCGGATTTGGTCGTCTGCGCCGGATCGAGCGTTTTGGCGCGGGCGAGTAGCGCCAATGAGCGCGTGTAGACGGCTTGCGGTCGTACCAGGCTGTAGAGGCGTTCGACCGTTTCGATGTTGTGATTGAGCACATCGGGCCGTGCAGCGAGCACCAGTGCCAGCGCGCTCGCGTCGCCTTGAAAATCCGGGATAAGTACTTCCACGCGGCAAGCGGGGATGCGTGCGCGGAGCTGCCGGATGGTCTCCGCGAAGATGCCGGCGCCGCCGTCCGGCAGGTCGTCGCGGGTGACGGAGGTGACCACGGCATAGCGCAGTTGCAGCGTCGCCACCGCATCGGCTACGCGCCGCGGTTCGTCGAGATCATATTCCGTCGGTTGGCCGCTCTCTACCGCGCAAAAGGCGCACCGGCGAGTACAGGTATTGCCAAGGATCAGGAAGGTGGCCGTGCGCGATTGCCAGCATTCGCCGATATTCGGGCAGCGAGCGCTCTGACATACGGTATGCAGTCGTTGTGCGCCCACCAATGCTTTCAGGGCGTGATATTGTTCTCCGACCGGAGCGGGGACGCGCAGCCATGTCGGTCGCGCCGCGGATTCCCCTCGTGCGACGCGGGGATCATCTTCGCAATAACGGCGTTTATTTTGCTCGCGAGTGCCTGGATCTGTTGTCAAATGCTCACCTGCCTTGTTTACGTAATCGTGGTCTCGTTGAATAGAGGAAGAGAGTCGGGGGGGATTCGCGCAATGATTGTCCATCACCTACTGGCGCGCGAGCGTCCTCGCGAGCATGCCGAGTACCAGCGCGTGCTCACGAGGACATTCGCGTGCCAGGAAAGCCCGAGCATGAATAGTATTCGGTTTTGCGCGTGCTGCTATCCGAACAACTGGGCCGGATGTTGCAAGTATTCCACGATATCCCCCAGGAAACGCGCGCCTTCGGCGCCGTCGGTTGCCCGATGATCGCCGGACAGGGTGAGCGCGACCGGATGGGCGGCGGTGAGCACACCGTCGCGCATGGCGGGCGCTTCTTCCACGCTGCCCACGGCCAAAATGGCTACCTGCGGCGGGACGATGATGGCGGTAAAGCTTTCGACATGATACATCCCGAGGTTGGTAATGGTAAAGGTGGCGGCCGTGTATTCGTCCGCTTTGAGCACACCTTTGCGGGCGCGTGCCACCAGATCGCGACTGCGCTGTGCGATTTCCGCCATCGAGAGGGCGCCGCAATCCAACAACGCGGGCGCGATCAGCCCATCCGGGAGCGCAATGGCGATGCCGAGATTGATCTGCGGCTGGGGTTGGAAGCCGTCTTCACGGTAGAAGCCGTTAAACTCCGGGTGCTTGGTCAGCGCCAGTGCGGTGGCCTTGACCATCAAGTCGTTCACCGAGATGGTATCGTCCTTCTCGCGTCCGATATTCCATTCGTTACGCCACTGCATGGCCGCGCTGACATCGGGGCGCATGGTGAGATAATAATGCGGGATATGCTGCTTGCTATACGTCATATGCCGCGCAATCGCCTGGCGCATCGCGGTAGCCATACCGTGCCTCCTTATTCTTCGTCGATTTCCGCGATCTTCTCACCGACAGGCACGGTATCGCCGTCGGCATGAATGATTTTCGTCAAGGTGCCGGTGACGTACGATTCGATCTGCAAGGTCACCTTCTCCGTCTCCACTTCGGCAAGCGCCTCGCCGCGCGCGACGTGCTCACCCGGCTGTTTCAGCCAATGCTGAATGGTGCCTTCCTCCATATCGAATCCCAACTGCGGCATAATAATATCGGTAATTGCCATGCTGTCCCTCCTCTAACGTGGGCCTTGCCCACAACCCGTATCGGGTGTCAGGTGTCAGTCTGGCCGATCATGATAATGATCGACACCAAAGCGTGGCCCGTGACCGGAAGTCGAATGGCATCATGGAGAAAGTCGCAAGTCGTTGCCTGACACCTGACACCAACAACTTGCTTTTTATCATAGGTCCAAAGGCTTAAGGGCCTATAATTTTCTCCGGAGATTGCCAACGTCACACGCCCACACTCCCACACGCCCACACGCCCACACTCCTCTACTCCCACACCGCTATTTCGGCCGGTGATCTCCCGCTAACATCTCCGCGACGGCGTCCGCCACGACTTCGGGATTCGGAATGGCGAGTTTCTCCAGCGTGCGGTTATACGGCATCGGCGTCGGGGCGCCGGCGACCCAGCGGATGGGCTGCTTGAGCGCGAGCGCGGCGTTTTCCTGAATCTCGCTGATCACGTCACCGCCGATACTGGTGCCTTTGCCGGCTTCTTCCACCATCACCACGTGGCGTGTTTTTTGCGCGGATAGCAGCAACGTTTCTAAATCCAGCGGTCGTAGCGTGCGCAAGTCGATCACCTCGGCGGAAATCCCTTGATCGCTGAGGAGTTCGGTCGCCTTCAGGCAGACGTGGAGCATGCGGGAATAGCTGATGATGGTGACGTCCGTGCCCGCGCGCGCAATGGCGGCTTTGCCCAACGGCACGCGCACCGGTGTATCCGGCACCTCGCCTTTCAGATTATAGAGCGAAAAATGCTCGGCGAAAAAGATGGGATTTTTATCGTCATAGGCGGCCAATAACAGGCCTTTGGCATCTGCCGGCGTCGCCGGCGTCACCACTTTCAGTCCGGGCACCATCGCGTAATGCCCCTCGATATTCTGCGAGTGCTGCGCGCCGAGTTGGTTGCCGGATCCGGTCACCGTGCGGATAATCAACGGGATGTTGATCTGCCCGCCGGACATGGCGTAAATCTTGGCCGCGTGGTTCACGATGGTGTCAAACGCCAGCAGGGTGAAGTTGACGGTCATGATCTCCACCACCGGACGTGCGCCGACCATCACTGCGCCGACTCCGAAACCGACCAGCGACGATTCGGAGATCGGGGTGTCGACGATGCGTTCCGCGCCGTATTCGTCGGCAAAACCTTTCGTCACCGCAAACGCGCCGCCATAGGCGCCGATGTCTTCTCCCAGCAGAAAGACGTTCGGGTCGCGCAGCATTTCGCGCAACGCCTGTCGAATCGCTTCACGATAAGTAATAATGGGCATAATCTGTTACTCCGCGTAGATCAGGCGATACAGGTCTTCCAGGGTTGGCTCCGGACTCTCCTCGGCGAAGCGCACGGCATCCGCCACCGTCTCCTCGGTGTCCCGCGCGATTTGCGTCATCGCTTCTTCCGTCAACACGCCTTCCTGCAGCAAGCGTTGATGCAAGACGGCGATGGGATCGCGTGGTTTCCAGCGTTCTTCTTCTTCGCGCGTCCGGTAGAGCACCGCGTCGGCCATCGAATGACCTTTGAAACGGTAGGTGATCGCTTCGATCAGGATCGGGCCCTCGCCGCTGCGCACGTGGGCGACCGCTTCCTGCGCCGCGCGATATACGGCTTCCACGTCCATGCCATCGACTTGCTGCGAGGGCATGGCATAGACTTCCGCGCGTTTGTAGATCTCCGGCATCGCGGAAGCGCGCGTCAGCGCGGTGCCCATGCCATACAGGTTGTTTTCGCAGAAGAAGATGACCGGCAACTTCCATAACGCGGCCATATTGAGCGACTCGTGAAACGCGCCTTCGTTCACCGCGCCGTCACCGAAAATCGTCATGCAGAGCAGCTCCGATCCCTGGTGCTTGAGGCCGAGGGCGATGCCGCTGCCCAGCGGGATGCCGCCGCCGACGATGGCGTAGCCGCCCATCATCCGCGTGTGCGCACAGAACAGATGCATCGATCCGCCCATCCCATGGCTGACGCCGGTACGCTTACCGAACAGTTCCGCCATCACCGCGCGCGGCGAGCAGCCTTTGACCAAGGCGTGGCCGTGGTCGCGATAATGGGTGACGATATAGTCGTCGGCGCGCAACGCATTGATCGCGCCCACCGCGCAGGCTTCTTCACCAATATACAGGTGAAGGAATCCCCCGATCTTGCCGCGCCCGTATTGCTCACCCGCCATTTCTTCAAATCGACGAATGAGTACCATTTGCTGATACATGCGCACGCGCATAGTTCGATCCATACGTCACCGCCTACCATCATAGCCGGCAATACGCCGGCATTACGGGGTTATTATAGCGGTAAAGATACCACCGGTGTAGACGTGTGGTAAAGTAAAGCTGACAAGGAGCAGTAACCTGAGCCCTTAGCTAAACCCCAGCGAGGTGAACCCCTCCCCAATACCCCATACCATAACTCCCATAACTCTCATAGCTCCCATAACTCCCATTTATCCGTCCAATCCGACCGATCTGTCCTATTACCACCCTCCAGACGACCGAAAGCCCGCCCCGGTCCATTTTTGTTTAAAACGACCGGTGCGAGCTTTTATTCCCATGTTCTCTTTTCGCTGCCCCATCAGTGATGAGCGCGCAGGCCTCGCCGCTGTACCAGCCTTGCGTGGCTGGTTTAGGGGAGGTCCGCCGGCAACACCTGGGTGCCGGCGGCAACCCACTCCCGCAGTGCAGGAGCGGGCATGCCGCTCAGAAAACGGAGCGGCACGTCGGCCGCGCTCAACAGCGCGGCCAGTGTGTGCCGGCAAGGAGCACCCTCCCGGCACCGTTTGCCCGGCATTGCTACCGGGACGCCTCCCCCTGTATAATGGCCTTCCATGGCCCTTTCAAACGGCGAAGCCTGCGCGGACATGCCCGAACGACGCCGCAACCATTGTCGTGAAGGCACTCCATCCCTGCTCACCACCGATGGGACAGCACATTCGTCGAGCGCCGACACCGAGTGTGTGCTGGCACCAAGCGTCATTGCTCAACAGAAGACATTATACCCAACCCCTAGCACAGGTAAACCTACTTTCGCCACCAATACACAAAATAATATTCGCAACTATGGAGTGCGGCGCCTCAGCGCCGCTTTCACACGCTCCCAGCCAACGCCTATTGGGCTCGTAGTAGCGCCGCAGCCGCAGCAAGGCGCGTCCAGCAGCCACTCACCCCATCGTAAACTTGAAATCCCTGTCTAAACCGCAAAATTTCCTGGCGGTTTTCCGCCCGGATGTGGAACCATTCGGTATAATCAGACCGGCGCAAACCACCGGCGACCCCCTTGACAGGAAGAGAGAGGGGCGTTACACTAATCCGTGTTAGCCTTAATTCCTTAAGTATCGACAGGCCATTCCCAATACTTTAGCCCTTTTGCAGAAATATTTAAAAATATTTTTTTCGCTCACTGACCGTCACTATTCCAACCGCGATAACGTGTCTCGCATGCATCATTCTCATCATTGCACGGGAGCTGGCCTTGTTGAAGCACTATTCAGCGCCATTGACGCGCGCGGAACAATCTTCTCGGCCTGGCGAAGGAACCGCCTCCCTCGCCCGGCTCACTCCACAACAGGTGCGCGTACTGCACACAATTCACGTCGCCTTTGCCGACACCCTGGCCGAAGTGTTGCGTAGTCATGCCGGCCCGGTGACGGTCTCGCTCGTGTCGCTGGAAGAAACGACAGCGGCGCAATATCGCCGCCAATATCCCGCTCCCGCCTGGTCAGCAGACTTCTCCGCGCTCGAACCCCACGCGGGCGCTTTCGAGTGTTCATCCGAATTAGCCCACTTGCTCGTCGATCTATTGTTGCAGTGCGGGGGCGCCATCGTGCACGAAGCAGACCCGCTGGGTGAGCTCGCGGAGCATTTGCTCCAGGAGCTCTTCGCGCCGGTGCTGTTGCATTATGGCGATGGCTGGCAGCGTCAGGCGGCATTGGTGCTCACTAGCGATGAGCGCCCGCTCGCACTGTCGTTCGATGAAGCCGTGTTTGCCGCCGGTTATACGATTACCGGCGAACACGGTGGCGGCGAGTTGCACCTGCTATTGCGGCTGGCGGCCTGGCGCCGCGCGCTGCCCACCCAGGCGGCTGCGCCCACTCCCGCGCCGGTAAGCGAGCCGGCGAACCTGACCATGTTGAACGTGCTGGGATCTTGCCAGTTGCCGGTGCGCGCGCTGTTGGGACGCACGACCATCAGCGTGCAGGACCTGCTCGCGTTGCAAGCCGGGGATATCCTCTGCCTCGAAGCGCGCCCGGACGACCCCATCGAGATTCACGTCGGCAATCACCCCAAGCTGTGCGGGCATGCCCACCTGGAAGACAGCCGTTATGTCATCACGATCGATGAGCCAGTGTCTTGAGGAGAGAGCGCATGGATTTGAACGATCTATTGAACGATGTGGAAGGAATCGGCACCGACAGCTTTATTCGTTCCAATGCCGCGCCGCCCAGGCAACCGGCCGCCGCCGTCGCGCCCGTGGAGACGCCGCCGCGGACGGCCCCGCCACCGCCGGCGCGGATCGAGCAGCTCAGCCGCGAAATTCCACCGGCAGCAGAGCCGATCATCCCGGCAACAGCGGAGCCGATCCTGCCGGCTGCGGTGGCGACCACCGCGCCTTTTCCCATGCTGGATCATGTGCTGGATGTGGAATTTGAGGTGCTGGTCGAGCTCGGGCACACCCGTCTCCCCCTGCGCGACGTGATGCGCCTGCAACCGGGAGAGGCATTCGCGCTGGATCAAGGTTCGGATGATCTGCTGGGTCTATACGTGCATGACCAGTTGATCGCGCGCGGCGAAGCGCTGGTAGTGGATGGCGCGCTGGCCGTCAAAATCGTCGAAGTGTTGCCGGCAGCTTCAACAGGCTGCTAGATCACGAAGACAGAATCGCATTTGCGCAAAGGAATCATTGAGCCGTGGTCGGACCGCCGGCGTCTCGCCGGCCAGTCCCAGCCCCCGGATTGATCCGGGGGAAACCTTTATGAACAACCATTTATGCCCGAAGGGCAGCGCTAGATCAGCCCAGGGTGAAACCCTGTCCTTTATACACATCTTGTCCGCACGCAAAAGAGGGCTTTGTAGTAGTTATTACAAACCAGAGATGATAGCCTGCGCTACA
>Ga0209697_10002424_pt1 | contig 26910 bp, 35 predicted proteins | sample AliMusrvi5mmetaG_FD_184115 | JGI IMG/M metagenome (GOLD analysis project Ga0209697, IMG submission 184115) | Freshwater lake bacterial and archeal communities from Alinen Mustajarvi, Finland, to study Microbial Dark Matter (Phase II) - Alinen... | ecosystem: Environmental > Aquatic > Freshwater...
TTATGATAAACTCGCCATTCAAAAGCGGGAAAAATATGTACAATCTTAACCTATTTATACTGTTATTTCAACAGGTTGTCTTCGCGGACAGAAACTCCCTAATTCCCACCGCAGCGGAGTGAGGCAAATGCTTGGATTCGGCAACGAAGAGGCCGTTGCATTACCGCTAATTCCTAACGTCGGCGAGGCAGAGTATGCAGTCAACAAAACACCGACCGGTTTCACGGTAAAACTGGCAAAATACGGAGTTAGGGCTGGTAAAATATCAACAAGTATTGATACATATGAGTTCGGATTGGGAGCTGAACCAACATTTCCTTTTCCAGCTGACAAGCTTACAAAACATGTAATAGTCGGCAAAGACAACGTAAATTCCGAGGCGTCCGCCAATAACGGTTTTATGGAAAATTCAAAAACAACTGGGACTGTTTCCTATAAAACTGACAAAACGGACAGGGGATATGTCGTAGAGGTTAATCATTTTTTTAGAACCGACAAAAAAGTTGGTATGTCGAAAGAAGTTATTGATTTTGGCAGCAATGCGCCTGATTACCCATGCGCTGGAGGGAAAGTAACCCAGCGCCGTGAAGTTATCCGTCCGATGGCGGGCTAAGGGGGGCCGACATGGAAAAGCTCAAGCAGACCGCGAAAAAAATGGTAGAAATAGTTGGCTGGCCCACCATCTTTTTTGCTGTGGTCTGCTTTACCGTGCTGCTGGTGACTTCCTTTGTACCGCCAGAGAACCTTGTTTCCATGCTGTGCCGTAAGAAATAGAGGAATAAATGCGAAAACACACCGCCAACATCATAGAATTGCTTATAATAATCACCATGGTGATCTCTATTGTGCTGACGGTGTATTCCGCTCCTGATCCTCTTGTAAAAGTCGTAACCGGCAAAATGTCGATCGCAGAATTGCTCAGATTTTTAACCCCGGCGGCAGGTGTAAAGTAGAAGCCTGCGGCCGGGCATTACCACACTCGAAAGGTTACTGTTATGTTTCTCGCGCTCCGTGCCATTGCAAGATTTTTTAAAGCCCTTTTCGACGCCTTAACCCCAGGCCGCGCCCTAACCACGCATGCCAGAGAGCGTATGGCTCAAAGAGGGATAACGCAAGATCAGATCCGCCTTGTCCTCAACTACGGTGTCAAAAAGGTACAGAGAGACAAAGGCTCGATCTCATATTCAGCGAGAAAAAGCGATGTAAAAGCCAACCCGTCACTCAGAGGTTGTGAAGACATAGTTGTGATAACAGCAGCAGATACCGGTGTGATAATTACTGCCTACCACCGCGACTATTCCGGCCGCCGGTGATCCAAGATCCAATAACCAAGAATCGAGGGGAAAAATGCCAAAAAAGAGTGAAATTACAACCGAAACGCAAAAGCCCAAAGCACACTCGCTGGAATCGAGACAGATATTAGCGCGAATGTCGGTCAAGCTATTTGGTCGCTGGAGATTGAGCTTGGAAGATCAGCTTACATTGCTCGGGTTGAGCCAAGGTGGCCGGGCAACTCTGCGTTCCTACGCTCGCGGGAAGCCCATCGGCGATAGGCAAGACAGGATAGAGAGAGCTGAATTGTTGTTGGCGATCCATGCCGCGCTTGGGCGTTTGTACCCGCAAAATATGGAAATCAAATATAATTGGGTCCTCTGCAAAAATGAGCGATTTGAAGGAAAAACCCCTTTGGAAGTCATGCTTGAAGGTGTTGAAGGTATCAAACGGGTACTCAGTTATTTAAACTGGTACTGTAATATATAGACGTAACCGCTTAACACAAAAAGGAAACCATATGCTGACAACCACTGAAGAAACAACCGCCGCCCCGGCAGAGCCACTCCGGACCACACTTGCCGACGTCCTCCCTATAGAGTTTGATCGCGGGTTTTGCTCACTGGCAGTAGTTTGCCCTGCCTGTTCCGCCCCGCTACCAGGAGAGAATATCAACGTCCTCGCCCGCTTTGATTCTCCAAAGTCTGTCGCCCTGCAGCTTGAACTCAACTGCAGTTCATGTGATGCAGGGGTTCAAAAAGCTGGTCTCCGGATTGCGGACGATGGAAAAATTCTGATGCAGCTGGAGGACAGTGGCTGGATCGCAGGCGATAGAAAAGTGATCCCGGCACCGGGGATAATCAACAAGCTCGCGCACCTGCTGACGAAGTTTCTATGGCTTTTTCTGCCGTTCAAACCGCAGTAACCGCCGCGCCCGGCCACATTCGACTCAACTCTCAATCAACTCCTTCTCGCTTTTCTCTCGCTTGAGCCTCCTCCGCCATAGCCAATTCCGCTTGACCTCAGCAATCATTCTCTCGCCTACTCCATCCTTTATTTTGCTTCCTTTCACTTGACTTTTGTGTTAATCATTGGCTTGTTTTCGCTTGTCCTGGCCGGTTTTGGGCTCTGGGATGGTGCGGCCGGCTGGGTGGTTTTGGCCTGGTTTCCCTCTAACTCTTTTCTCTCGCTTTTATTTCGCTTGTCATAATTTATAATTATTGCTATGGTTGTGTAACGGGGGTATTGCGGCATTGGAGGACACCGTGGACAGAGACATAATAGAGGAAGCGCTGAAGTCGGTGGGCTGGCAATATGACGTTGGAACAGACACTTGGGCGCATAAAAAATGTTCTGGATTAGATTTTACCACCGCCGTTGTTTATGCAATTCGATTTGCATCTACGCCCCCGCCGGATGTAGGCGATAAAGTTAAAGTAATTTCTGGACCATTTTTAAACTTTGAAGGATCGGTTGACACTATCGATCTCGGAAGAAATCAAGTAAGAGTCACAATTGACATATTTGGACGATTGACGTCGGTTGACCTACAGGTGCAGGAATTAGAAATTTCCCAAAATGAGTTGTAAAGAATTTCTTTACAACTGAACGCTATACTGCGTTTTCCAAAAACATAGTACAGCAAATCATCAAACTCGACATATCCTTGCTTTATATAGTCGAAATGGAGTGAAAGAAATGCCTGAAACCACCAACCTCATCGAATCCAGTGAAGCCCGCGCCGATGGCAAAGTCATACTGTACGAGCCGCCCAAGGAAGTTGCTCGCACTCTCGAACAGTCTGAGATTGCTGACCACGTTGCAGTAGCCACTATGATTATTCGGCTCTGTGTGTCACCTGAAATCGACTTCCTCAAAGCTTATGCGTATGCCTTAGAGGCACAGCTGACAACCTCTCCAGTAGCGCCATATGTCACCCCTCCAGGTCATAGCCCCAAGATTGCAGCAGCTGGCACCGAGGCAGGAAACAACCGCCTCACAATCACCGGGGCCATTCGTAAGATGGAGAAATGGCTTGCCGCGCAACACAGAGGCTCATACAGATCCGAGGCCAAAACAACCGCGCTCCGCAAAACCGCTCTTCTCCACCGCGTCCACCCCGGCCCAAAACGCGAGATCCGGCAACCACTCATAGTTTCACCGGCCGAATTTGAGATGGTCGCGCGCGCCGCCGCCATCGCCAGAGTTGATTTGACAGACTTCATCCGAGATGCCGCACTCGACGTCTGCGCCGGTAAAACCCCTTTCATCGCCCCTCCTATTCACCAAGTTGGCGGTCGCAACAAACAATATCAAATCAGGTGGTTCGAGGCAGAATGGCAATCAGTCCAAGAAAAGTCGGCAGAAGTTTACCGCGATTCCGGCACAAAGCGTAGCACCGCTGGAATTTTAGTCCGCGACGTGGTATTAAAGGTCGCAAAAGAGATCATTGCCGCCGCTGAAGGAAAATAACAGATGGAAGAAGTGAAAACGCCGACATCGATATTCTATGCAGAGAGTTTGACCTTGATAGAAGCGCAAAAACAGCTGGGTGTGAACGTGTTTCAAGCGCATTTGCTTGAGCACAAGCTTTCGTCGCTTGATAAGCAAGCGTTGAGCAAAGCCGCGCAGGCCGCATGGTTTGCGCCGTCGCAATTTGTCATACGCGATATGTCCAGCGTTTCTGTAGCTGGAATTACTGTCTATATTACCGTTTTAACAGCGAAATGTGAGTTGATGATACATCAGATCTCTGCCCAGATTAATGAACTTTCTGCGGTGCTTGTGAACCGGCCGGTGAAGTATGAAGGGTGGGTTTGTGAGCCAGTTTCGGTGCCGGTGGAGCCGGTGAAAGTGGTAGAGAGAGAAGTCGTTCGATATAGCAATCCGCGCCATGAAGAGAAGCCTAAGCCGGCACCGCCGGTAGCAAAAGCCTGCTTGTTTACACCTGGCTCAGGCTTTGTGGCAATGACTGAAGAGGAATTTTGGCGACATATAGATTTCATCGACAAGATCGAGCTGACTGAAGGAAATAACAAAGCTGCTCTCGCGCCGCTCCTTGAAGCGCTTAATGACGTGTCTGAAGATGGGGTAGATGATTTTAATCGTTTCCTTCATTCAGCTTTTCATCTGGTTAGAACTGAGGATTTTGCAGATAAATCAGGCCTCCCCTTAGTTCAACCCCGCTTTGATAATGTGATCGCCGGCGTTGTTGCCAAGGGGGAGGCTTTCTACAGGAAAGTGTTGGAAAACCCAGCAATCATTGCGGAGTGTCAGTCTGAGTTTGGCGAGCTAATGCATGCTATCCAGCAACTGCGCGATCCGTACGAAATGACTGAAGAAGAATTCTGGCAGCTCATCGAAAAAATTGATAGAGATGAGCTGGCAAAAGGCAATAATGACGCGGCGTTGGCACCTTTGCTTACTGAGCTTGCAGGTCGATCTATGATCTACAAGAAGAATTTTTATCAGCATCTTGGAAAAGTTTCTGCTCGGATATGGGATAACAAAGATTTTTTCGAAAAAACAGGTATAACAAAAAAAGGGAATAGTCATCAGAACATAATCGCGTACATAATTGCACAAGGCAAAGCTTATTATGAAAGAGTGCTGGCGGATTTTGCACGTATCCCTGGACACCATCCAGAGTTTGTAGGGCTAATACTTGAGAGTCGCAAATTGTACAGAGAGTCTTACTCGATCTTGACCAAAGAAAAGGAAAAAGAACGCAGGAAGAGGCTCAATTTGCCGGATGAGAAAGAGGAATAAAAGCTATGGCAAAGACGCCACGATCAACGCCGTATGAGCGCCTGCGACGACAGCAAGCCAACTGTACCGAGGATATCGCAGGACACGCTGTGGTCCTCGCTTCGGATGTCACTGAGCGCGCCGCATATATGTCCGGAAAGGGCACTGAATTGACCAACGATGAATCCCTGGCGGCAATTTTGCCCAAGCCAGCAGCATCTGCATTGATGTGCCGTTTCTACGAGTCTGAAGACCTTCTCGCCAAAGATATGTTTAAAATAGCCTTCCTTGTGCCGGTGTCGAAAGAAATGCCGTTGAGTTATTGCACTTCTTCGGGTTATTGATATCCTCATCATGCAAACACCTCAAGAATTCATCGCAAAATGGAAAGCTTCTACGCTGAAGGAGCGATCTTCTTCCCAAGAACATTTCCTTGACCTGTGCCGCCTTATTGGTCACCCCTCCCCTGCTACTTCTGACCCTACCGGCGAGCACTTCACATTCGAACGCGGAGCCAGGAAGGTCGGCGGTGGCGATGGTTGGGCGGATGTCTGGAAAAAAGGTTTCTTCGCCTGGGAATATAAAGGGAAAAAGAAGGATTTAAACACCGCTTTTGCTCAGCTTCAACGCTATGCGATTGCTCTTGAGAATCCGCCACTCCTGGTTGTTTCCGACATGGAAACCATCATCATTCACACCAACTGGACCAATACAGTCCAAGAAATCCATACCATAGCAATCGAGGATCTGGCGCGCCCGGAAGTAATGAAGTTGCTGCGATGGCTCTTCACTGAACCAGAGCGATTTAAACCCGGCGTTACACGCGAAATGGTAACCGAGAAAGCCGCGACTACTTTTGCAAGCATCGCACAGCGCCTACGAGATGCCGGCCACGATGGTCACCGGGTAGCTCACTTCGTTAATAAGTTAATCTTCGCCATGTTTGCCGAGGATATCGGCATTCTCCCTGACAAACTTTTTACTCGCTTAGTCGAATCCGTCCAGTCTCGTCCGGAGAGGCTGACAGACAAGCTTCGCCAACTTTTCAGCGCAATGAAGAGCGGTGGAGATTTTGGTGTTGCCGAGGTGCCGTGGTTTAACGGAGGCCTCTATGATGATGACGATTCCCTTCCACTTGATGACGAATCTGTAAAGCAGCTCTTAAAGTGCGCTTATTTGGACTGGTCAGACATCGAACCGGCCATTTTTGGGACATTATTTGAGCGCGGGTTGGATCCATCAAAACGAAGTCAACTTGGAGCTCACTACACTGACCGCGGGTCAATCATGCGGATAGTTGGCCCGGTAGTAATTGAGCCTTTGGAGCGAGAATGGGCGGCGTTAAAGCCTGTTCTGTCTCCCCTGATGATAAAAGTGGAAGAAAAGACGAAAGAAGCCGAGATTTTCGGAAAGAAAGAGGCAACCAGTGCGCGGCGGGCGGCAAATGATGCGTTGAAGAAGGCTGAGCTTTTATATGGCTCTTTTCTCGCGCGGTTACGCGGGTTACGCGTACTTGACCCGGCCTGTGGTAGCGGGAATTTTCTGTATGTGTCGCTGATCGAGCTTAAAAGTTTTGAGCACCGGATAATGATTGAAGCCGAGGCTATGGGCTTCCACCGGGATTTTCACCAGATCGGGCCGCAAAACGTCCTTGGCATCGAGCTTAATGACTACGCTTGTGAGCTGGCCCGGGTGAGCGTTTGGATTGGGGACATCCAGTGGTCGATTAAAAACGGAATCGGGCACACCAAAAACCCGATTCTGCGGACTTTGAATACAATTGAGTGTAGAGATGCCGTGATGAATGTAGATGGTTCTGAGGCATCATGGCCGGCAGCTGGGTGTATCGTTGGGAATCCTCCGTTTCTCGGGGATAAAAGGATGATCTCAGAGCTGGGTGAAGAGTATGTCACTCAGTTGCGAAAAGCATATGCTGGCCGGGTACCAGGCGGAGCAGATCTGGTTACGTACTGGCACGAGAAAGCAAGAGCTGCAATTGTTGCCGATCAAGCTATCCGGGCTGGCTTTGTATCGACAAACTCAATCCGCGGCGGGGCAAATCGAAAGGTCATTGAACGAATTAAAGACGGTTGCCGCATTTATAATGCCTGGGCCGACGAACCTTGGATAAATGAAGGTGCGGCTGTAAGGGTTTCTCTTGTCTGCTTTGATAACGGCAAAATCCAAACCGATATAATATCTGAAGGCAAGGATGTAATAGAGATATACGCCGATTTAACTGCTCAACAGACAGGCGCGGAATCATTGGATATGACCTCCGCTTTACTTTTGTCGGAAAACAAAAAGGCCTCATTTATAGGAACCCAAAAAACAGGCCCGTTCGATATCCCCGGCGACTTAGCCCGTCAATGGTTGCAGTGTCCAGCTAACACTAATGGCCGGCTTAATAGTGACGTGGTACGGCCATGGGCAAACGGAATGGATATTACGCGTCGCCCATCTGACACCTGGATCATAGACTTTGGCTGTTCAATGACAGAAGCTGAAGCCGCTTTTTACGAAGCCCCCTTTGAATATGCACTGGCAAATATCAAACCTCTTCGCACTGACAAAAGAGAGGGAAACGCAAACAGCAAATGGTGGATACATCAAAGACCACGGCCGGACATGCGCTTAGCTCAAGTCCCGTTTTCTCGCTATATAGTCACTCCACGAGTTGCTAAGCATCGAGTATTTGTCTGGCTTGATAAATCTGTACTTCCAGATTCCCGGTTGAACGTTATTTGCCGCGATGATGATACCATTTTTGGAATTCTCCACTCCCGCTTTCATGAGGTATGGAGCCTCAAAACCTGTTCGTGGCATGGGGTCGGCAACGATCCTACCTACAATGCTGCTTCATGTTTTGACACCTTCCCGTTTCCGGAGGGTTTAACACCAAACATCCCGGCTGCTGACTACGCAAACAATCCACATGCAGTTGCAATTGCTACAGCCGCCCGGCGGATGGTAGAACTCCGCGCCAACTGGTTAAATCCGGCAGAGTGGATCCGTCGAGGACCTGAAGTCGTACCCGGTTATCCGGATAGAATTCTACCGATAAATGAAGCAGCAGCTGAACAACTCAAAAAGAGAACCCTTACCAATCTCTACAACCTCCGACCCACATGGCTTGCGAATGCACACCGGGCACTTGATGAAGCCGTTGCGGCAGCGTATGGCTGGAGCCCTGATATTGCTGATGAAGAAGTGTTGAGTGAATTGCTGAAGATGAATAAAGAGAGGTCTTAGTTATGGTAAAAGCTGATATTGCAATGAGAGTCTATGAGAGAACTGGGTTTACAAAAAAAGAGTGCATGAACATCGTCGAGTACGTTTTTAATACGATCAAAGATACGGTCGAAGCTGGCGAAGAAGTAAAGCTGACTGGGTTTGGCGTCTTCCAGATCCAACATAAGCTTGAAAGACGCGGGAGAAACCCTCATACTGGTGATGAACTGATGCTTGCACCACGAAAACGGTTAAAGTGGAAACCGAGCGCATTATTGAAACAGTCGCTCAACAGCGTGAAATAAAAGCCAACAAAAAACCGGCCCCAGTTGCTCGAAAAAGCTGAATAACTGACGGGTCTAAGCGAAAGAAGAGGCAAAAAATGGCAAAGAAATACAAAAGCGTGGCGCTTGAGGTTCTGCATAAATCAATGGTTGGCCTGCACGAAATCGGGCTTTTGCCGGACGAAAAGATGCGGAAGTTCGATTTGTCGTGTTTGAAGCCTGGCGGCGTTGTTAAGCGAAAAATTGGCGGAGAAAAACCAAACAAAGCGGAATAAAGCTGAGTTGCGGCGGCTTTGCCCAACAAATCAGTTATCCGGAAATTCCGGAACACTGGGATAACATCAAATCAACGGGCCGCCAACGTTAGCCTGCTATTTTTCAGACCTTCAACGTCCCAAACCGTAATACCTCTGATCCATGAAGCACCTTGATAATCCTCAACAACGCGCCCTTTTTGACGTACACAGCAATGTAAGGAGTCCTCAGAATGACAAGCTCCATTGTACCGGGCACCCTTCCCTTTTTGCCTCGCCGAGATACCTGAGTGCCCATCAACGACACCTGTTGATATATTTCATTCGTTACGTATATTGCCGCTTCGATGTTATCTTTTGCAATATATTCCAGGATTGAGTCCAAATCTGCTTCGGCCTCTGGCTCCCAGATTATCTGTGTATTAGCCATGTCAAACGGCCTTGTTGAGAAGAGTTGTTTGTTTTGCCTTTAATCTGGCGCCAACGTCCTCGTGTGATGCCGCCGTCCTCCCTGGTTGATTCACTTTTGCCAACACCGATTCAACTTGCTCTCGAAACCACTGATCGTGTTCAGCTGCAGCACTTGCGGTAAGCTTCAGTTCAAAAGGCAAGCCCTTAACCGTGTTGACCTGACGGATAAAGAGCCGGACCGCTTCGCTCATAGTTAAACCAAGACTCTTGAAAATCGACTCGCATTCCAACTTTTCAAGTTCATCTACCCGTGCTCGAATAATTGTTTCTGACATATGTAGCCTCCATGATATTGTAGCCTATTGTAGCCACAATAAATCATCTTTGCAACTCATTCGTTAACGGATCGTTTTTGTTAATGCCGATGAAAGCTTACATCGCTCGATTTCCTCTTGTAACCTCGCCATGACTTTTTTCTGCCTGGCCGGGGACATGTCGATCACAGGATCCGGGAGGCCTTTTGCGCGCCTGGCGGCAACCTGGGTCTTCACTTCTTCTCCAAATGCAGAAATAGCCTGCTCCATGGCAGCTTCAAATAGGGTATCGTCATCAGACCCGACTTCTTTCATACTTTCCCCTCACTTCTCATCACGTCATTTGGGCCAAACACCACCATATCCGGATTCTGATAAAGCGTCCAGGCTATCTCAAGGTCGTCTTGATCAAGCGGTTCTGCGGCGGATATTATTTTCTCTTGAAGTGCTTCGTTTCTTTCGTAATAAAATAGCCCGCCGGCCTCTCCCTGGATGACCTGCCCAAGCGTAGACATCCGGGACAAGGGTTCGTAGAGGTACTCCGGCGCCCACTCCACAACTGTCTTGCCGCCATCCATTTGATCAAGTTTAATAAACTTGTTAACGATGGAATATGTAGTAAAGTCAAGAATATACTTATTCTCTAACACTAACCAAACGTGAAAGGCGACCGCCCCTGGCTGAGATGGCATGTCAGGTAACGGCGCATGTAGCATAACGCAGTCGCTCTGAGATCCACATCTCCAAGCACTCCAGCCGGCCGCCAAATCAGACTTGATGCCAAGTTTTGCAAGGATAGCTTGACCGAGTGCAGCATGCACATAGCAATCACCCCCACGCTGGAGACTCGCTGCTGTCGCCAACCGCCGCAACGCAGAAGAGACACGTGGTAAATCCGCTATCCTGATCTGTTCTGCAAACTGCTCTGCCCAAGCTTTTCTACGTTTTGCCTCACCCATAGACCTCTCCTACCTCCTATTACGTAATTTTATTATCAATAAACAAAGTGGAACAAAAGAAAATGTTTTCCCCGCGATTTTTGCCATATTTGGGGATTTCTTTTAGTTTGAGTAAAAGTTTTTGCCTTTTTGCTGTCCGGGGGGGTCGCCGTGCTACCCTGATTTGCTGGAAAAAACACAACCATGGTCACACGACACGGAGACAAAGAGACAGAAATTTCTTAAGCCGCCAAATCGGTCACAAACTGGCACCATTCGCAGTCCGGATCTCCGCAACCGTTCGAGAACTCCTTTGCCTGGATATTCTTGTATGTGTCATGGATCTGTCGCTTGACCAGCTCGACGTCACCTGCACTCGCCTCGACAACGTCAATAGGGTATTCTCCGGAATCCTTATCTGGCTCAACAAACTCGAAGCGAGTACCATTAACGGTCCAGTCTCGTTTTGCATCAGCTTCGGCAAGGATTCGATAAAATACTGCTTGCCGCCAGTAATCCCCACCATTAGCAATCTCGTGGCTCGGCTTTTTGCCCTCAGTGACGGCCTTTGTAGTTTTCTCCTGATCAGGCCCTTTCATCTTCTTCTTTGCATATACATAGCTGCCGGTCTTATCGTCCGCAACGTCGATATTGCCCTTGTCGTCAAGGAATTCAACTCTGTCAAGCTTGCCTGTAATTGGAACTCCACCAACAACTGCCCTGATCGACACTTCGGCAAGAGAATTAGTGTTCCAAGACAAAACGTGTTGAGAGTAAAAGTGCGGCAATATCGATTCGGCGTAAACCATCCTCCGGTTAAACTCCGTTGGATTGAAATCTGCTTGGTGCCGCAGCATATTCCTGTGAAACTCGCGCATAAAGTCTTCCACCGCCGGAAAGGCCTTTGGTGCTGCCTTCACCATGAATTTAAACGCAAATTCCAGAGCAGCATGAACCGCCAAGCCAAAGCTCCGGGCGATCGATGCCGGGCCCGGGGCATGAAGCAACCTCGTGAAATAAAAGGCGGTCGGACACTTCAAATATGCCGACAAATGGGAAACGCTCAGCGCGTAATCCTTCAACAAGCTCTCAACAAAGCCGTCATCATACAACGAAAATGCCCTCTTCGGCGCTACCGCCAAAACCCCTTCACCAAAAGCGATCAACTCGCGATCGTCGGCCGCGACCTCGATCACGGGGCACCCAGACTCTGCAAGCTCAGCCACAAACCTACTTTTCTCCAACTCTTTGTCGCCATTGTCTTTTTTCGAAAATGAGATGATCAAAGCCTTTTTTGCGCGAGTCATAGCAACGTAAAACAACCGCCGGGCTTCCTCTTCCTCACTGCCTGCGATACTCCGCCAGACGGTCGGTGGCAACGAATATGTCCTGTTTCTGGGCGCAGAATCCCAGGCTTTCGAAACGCAACCGATGACGAAAACATGGTCAAACTCAAGGCCTTTGGATCCATGAGCCGTGACGAAGTTAACCCCGCAACCGGTATCCGACAGTTTCTCAACCGGTAGCGCGATATTCTGCCGCAGCATGTCGTCGATCAGCGACAAAAACGAGCCCAGATCCAAACCGCCCTTAATCCCCTCATCCCTCAAAAAATCGAAAAGAGTGTTTATCAACTGCAAATTCCACACTTGGTCGACTCCACCCAACGCCCGCGGCAGCACCCCGACCTTGCTCAGCACCAGATGAAACAAGTCGCGCAGTGGCATCTCAGCCGCCGCCGATATCATCTCGTCAATAGCCCGCCCAGCCTTTGCCAGCGTCAATCTTTCATCTCCAGAGAACTCCTTGCAATCAGACGATATCAGCTCGCTCCGCCAGTGCGCTTCCAATCCACTCTGCACCACACCAAACAGGTCACCGCCGCCGACTTTGGCTTTTACCGCCAACTCCATTCCACTTTTTTCTTCTTCACGAGCGAGTTTTGCGTGTTTTCTGGAGATATGGGTGCTCAGTTTTGCCAGGGTCAACGGAGATAGACCGAACCAGCTATCATGAAGCAGTTTAAAAAGGTACGACTCCCCCGAGTGTGGCCGCCGGAGCTCCGCCGCCAGGTAGCGCAAAATATCCAGCAGCTTCACCGTGAGTGGCTCCTGCAAAATATCGGCTCGTTTCCGCGTTGTTACGCTGATATCATGAGCTGAAAGAAAGCGGATGAGATCCTCCGACTGGCGGTGGTTACGATAAATGACGGCAATTTTATCAAGCTCTACGCCGCTTTCTTTCAGCTTCAATATCTGTGATCCAATGCCGGCAGACTCCAAAGCCAGTGTTGGATAAACTTGAACTGTTGGTTGATCTTCAAGAGCGCAAACAGTTGAATTAACAGCTTTGAGCTTTTTATCAACTTCTAATCGCTCTTTGTTCCGCGCAATCAAGCCCCCTGCAGCATCGAGGATCAGCTGCGACGACCGGTGATTTTCCGTCAACGAGATGGAAGTCAAAAATGAGCCAAATCTTTCTTGGTATGCGCGCAGGTTCTCCACGGACGCACCCTGGAAACGGTAGATTGATTGGTCGTCATCGCCAACCGCAAAGACGTTTGGGCAATCACTGTAGTTGACCAGCTGCATCAGCAATTCGTATTGAGAGCCGCTGGTATCCTGGAACTCGTCAACCAACACATAAAGATACTGGTCCTGGTAATGCCCCAGCAGCGCCGGTGAAGCCTTAAACGCCTGGTCAACCCACGCAATCATATCCGCAAAGTCATACCTCTTTTTCTCACTCATCAGCGCCTGATATGCCGGAAATGTTGCCGCGGCCGCCTGAAACTGTTCGGCTTTATTTCGCGCTTCTGCAAGCTTACCTTCGTTCAGATCGCCTTTTTTGTACTCATCTCCGGCTTTGGTTTTGCCGTTTCTTTTGTAGCAATATTCAGGGTCGGTTGGGAGTTTTGCCAAATGCGCGTCGGTGCGGTTGATCAGGTATTCCGGCGTCCAGGCCTCTGATTTCATTATTCCATACAGTTCCAGGAGACGGGATGCTTCAAAGTAGATATCACCGGTCTCGCGCAGTAGCGGGTGGTCGTCATGGAAAGAGTCAATGATCGCCCGTGCAACGTGGTAGCGTTCAAGGTCACTTGCGGCTGACAGATCGGCATGACCAAAGTGTTCTGATTGCTCTGTAATCACGCGAGAGCAAAAAGAGTGGAAAGTGAGCACGTCAACGCGGTAAGCATCAGGGCCGATAAACTCCAAGAGTCGGGTTCGCATGGCAATAGTGCCAGCGTCGGTATAAGTGAGACAAAGGATGTTCTCGGGCTTGGCATCGGTCGTGGCAAGGATGTTGGCGATTCTGGCCGCAAGGATCTCGGTCTTGCCTGTGCCGGGGCCAGCGACGACCAAAACAGGGCCTTCAGTTGTGCTTACTGCGTGCTGCTGGGCTGCGTTCAGGGCTCTTCTCATCTGCGATCCTTGATGAACTGGTTTGTTTTAACTGACTACAGTTATAACATTATTGATGTATGTAGTCAAGTAAAATCTGCATATACACGCTGCAGATATGCAATTTTGGAGCGCTGCATTATCGCCGATCGCGCCACGATTGCAAATCAAACCTGCGGAGGTGCGGCAATAAAAGAGAAAAAAGGGGAATGAAGTCAGGTGATGAAGAAAAGCCGGATAAAAGTTGACTGTGAGTCAGAACCGGGAAAAAGGCGAAGAAAAGCCGAACAGAGCCTGGTGAGAGGCGCGGGTCGGCTTGGGTGGTCTGGGGAAATGTGGGCGGTTGGCTTTATTCCACTTATGAGGTCAAGCCGCCAGCGCGACGATTTCAGCAGTCTCAGCTTTTGCCAAGTCTGCCTGGGAGTACAGCTTTGCCAACCGACCAGCGACTGCTTTTACTTCTTTTCCCGGATCGCACGTCTACGCTCTTATCGAATTTTCCAGCGGATTCCCCGGGCTAACCGGCAGTCGGATCCCCTGAGACTGCGCTTCCAAGCGCACCGCTGACAGGCTATATCCTGAGAGCCTCGCAATCTCATTTGAACTTTTATCTGCCTTACTCACCATAGTAACAAGATTCGCCTTCGGACACCGGCCACCGGTTTGCGCAAGTCCGTTCTTTTTAATCGCGTCAGAGACAGCTTGCTTCGTTATGCCGAGTTTCCGCGCGATCTCAGCGTTTCGCATGCCAGATTTGATAAGCCGTTCGAGAACCGCCTTGCGGCTATCCGGCCCGTAATATTTCGGCAATTTTATCTGCATTTCCCGCCGCAAACGACTGATAGTCGAGATCGGGCACCCGGTGATATCTGAGATTTCGTTTTTGCTGAGCTGTGCTTCCAATATCAGTGCCTTTGCCGCTTCTACGCGCTCTAACTGCTTTTCTCGTATTGTCATATATTTTCCTTTTGATGTTTTTTTGTGTTAGTGGTTAAGCTATTAATTAATACTGTATAATCAAGCAAAAGTCAAGCGAGATGTGCCATCACCTTGTTTCTTTGTAGAGTTCCACCGAGTATCCCTCCAGTTTGCTTCCTTGAACGCCCTGAATTGGGAGCGAGATAACTCGCGTTATCTTTCCGGATTTGCTGCCGTATGCGCTAATCGAGATAGAGTAGATGATCCGATGAGCAACAACAGTCTCGTATATGTAGTCGAGCTCTCGCAGCGAGTCGATTTTTGCTATATTTTGCTCTCCGATCAGCGCGACCGCCTGCTTGCGCTGCATTAGTAATTCCAGTTTCATGCCTGGCCTCCTTGTCCTACTCCTACTGCTTCTCTTATATATAGGACTGCGGCGCGATTTTCTTGCGATTTTTCAAAATAATGTCAAGAAAAGCGGAAAAAAAGTTTATATCTCCCCCTCCTCGCAAGACAACACTCCCCCAGTGAGGATACGCCGCGCCAGGAGCCAGAAAAAAGTGAGATGTAGTCAGAAAGACCGCAGGTGCCAGGTGCAGAACGCAAGTCGCCGGCGTTGCTTAACCAAGATGAGCCAAGAAAAGTTGATGGTAGTGCAGAAACGGCAATGATGGAGATGGATGAGAGATGAAAAAAAGTTAAGGTGTGGGTGGTGAAAAGTGGGGATCTACGAGTGATGGTCTCCCGCAGAGCGGACTTGGTCAGTAAGCCGCTCCGCAGGAGACGAAACTGTTGATGTTACAGTAGTTTGAGCACTGTGATTCCGGAGTAGCCATATTCTTCAGCAATATCTGGTATCGCCCGCTCAATGAGCGCGCTGGCTCCAATGCGGTCTGAATCAGCTTCAGACGCCGAGATGCAGCGACCTATTGCAGCATAGCACTCGCTATTGTCGCCTACAACCCTACCACGCTTTCCCCACCGTAGTGTTACTTCAAACCGGCCGATGGTTACCGACTCTACATCCTGCGTACTCTTTTTTTCTGCTGTCTTTGTCGTCATTTCTTTACTCCTGAGCGGGGGTTTCAGTGCGGACAATTCCGCAAAGAGGCTGTTCCGCCTGTCTTGTGTGCCTTAGGAGCTGCAACCATTGTAGATTGCAACTGTTTGTGCTGCCTTTTATGTGTTGATTATCGCACCTCCTTTTTTTGCTCTTTTATTTGTGGAGTCGCTTTAAGCCGCTTTTGGTAGCCAGCTGTCCCGGAATTTATCTGAATATGCCCCTTCCTCGCTGGCAATCAGCTGCATCGCCTTAAGCACGCGGGCCGCGGCCGCCTCCGGTTTCCATTCTTTCATAACTTCCAGATCCTGAGCTGAGATTTTGCCGCTCATGTCAAAGTAACATTCAAACGTTCTGACATCAGTCAGATCTGCGATTAGCATCCCGCGGCGGGTCCGGTGCAACGCAACCTCAACGCTACCGAGCTCAACCGGCTCAAGCACGCGCTCCGTACTCCGCAACATGATCTGCTTGAACAACTCTCCATTGCCGCCATCCCATTCGCCAATTCTTTCCATTTGTAACCTCACGTGCGCTCATTGAGCGCTTAGAATACTCCCGCAAAAGGAGAGTTAAATATGCATTTTCAAAGAGTATTTGTTGTTCTGTGTCTCTTTGGAATGCATCACGCAAAGGCAGTGTCTGGATTCAGGCAGAGACCTGGGCCAAGTTTGCGGTGGGAAAGTGATGTGCAAAATTATGCACACGGAGGCCTATCCCGATTGATAGCAACTTAAAGATATTTAACAAACAAATACTTTTACTTCGCTTGTACAAGCCAGATCGCAGGAAATAGAGACTTGGCGTACGAAGCGTTACCGCTTGATACGAGTGTTATTTTTTTAAACAGCTATGAGTAGCTGTTGTTGCGCCGCTTCCAATATCGAGATTGATATGGAATGTGAAGCCGGCTTTCGTTACCAGGGAAACATACATCCATGGTTACGTTTAATCTGGCAAAAGGGGATTTTGCCATGATCACTTCGTAGATTTTTTGGCGAGATTTTAAAACTCCGGCCTCTACTGTTGTGAACCCCCGCGCTGCTCAGATTGTTTTGTGTTTTCCATAGTACATTCCTCCGTTTTTTTAGTCGCCCCGATGCGAACCGGGTGCGTTCATGGTGTAAGGAACTTAGCACAAAATCGCCACAAAGTCAAGGCATTTTTCAACTTTTATCTGGCTATTTTCTGCCGAGTGTGACATACTCAGAAGCTAACCAAATATTTACACAGCGCAAAAACACCACCAAACGCCCATTCCACGCCGCTTCGCAGACTTTCGCTTGACTTTCATTCAGCTTTTTAAGGCTTATTTCTCCCGCTTTTGCACGGTAATTATTATTTAACCAGTACATTGGCAAGTATGCTGCCACGCTTGCGTGTGCAGATGAATTGCCAGGTTCTGATTGTAGTATGCAGATCCATTCAGGTACAAACAATAATTATCACCAGGTAGCAGAATTATGTTGACTTTCTGCTTTGCATATGTAATAATTATAACAATAGAAGTGATCAGCTGAGTGCAGCGCCTCCCCGTTTTTTTCTCACTCCAAAGTATCCCGTAGCAGACACCCCACAAAAACAGCAAAAGTAGGCTATATGGCTAAGCTTGGTAAAAAGAGATCAAAACAAATCGACGAAACTGCTCCGGCAAAGAGTTGTTTTGTGCTTACGCTCAAGGCTAAGACTGAGCGGTGGCAGGAAGATCGCCTTGCCCGCCGTTTTAAAGCTTGCAAGCAAGTAAGTAATGCTTTGACCAGCATGGCTCAGCGTCGATGGAACTATCTATGCCGTAACAAAAAGTTTCTTGCTGTAAGGCGCGATCTTACTGCGCTGCATATTACAATAGCTACCGGCGGCAAGAAAACACCAGAAATGAAAGAACAACAGGCGTTATTGTTCGAACAGCTCCGGGCGTTTCTTGCACCACTTAATCTCGATTGTGAGTGGTCTTTCCATCGGGAAGTAACTGATATGGCCCATCAGTTCAATTTGCCATTTGCAATTGCCCAGAAAATAGCAACTCGTGTCTATGGTGGTTTTGTTGATCTGCTCGATGGAAAAGCAGACAAACTCCGCTATTCCAAACATCACGAAGCCTTTTCTGTTGAAGGGAAAACCAATACTACCAACATAACGCTCAGATTTTGCGAGAATAAACCTCTGAAATCAAAGAAGCCATCAAGGAAGGGTCGCTTTGAAAAATCAGAAAAACTGAAAGCCATTTATGCTGCACCTGATTCCACCAGACCGGTAAAACAGCTTAAGCCACTGGCCCCGCGTTACCAGATCAATGCTTTTGATATGTCAATACCGGTCAAGGTCAGATCAACCGATCTATATGCTCAAGAAGCTTTGCAAAAACATTACGACCAAATCAAGTACAACAGAATTTGTTATAACCCTGTCTATGGGTATCATACCCAGATGGTAATGCCTGGTATGCCCCCACAGAAAGATCGCAAACCGTGTGACACTTCGAAAGCCGGCGGGCTCGATATCGGCACTCAGACTGTTGCATACCACGGCAACCTGATCACAATCATTACTGTACTCTGCGCCATAGTCGAAAAACAAGAAGCCGAGATCCGGTTGTTGCTACGCAAAATGGACCGCAGCAAAAGAAAATCCAACCCTGATAACTACAATGATAACGGCACAATAAAACCGCATACCGGCAAGAAAGGCCGCATGAAATGGGTCTTCTCAAAAAGATACGTTGAGCTCAGAACCACAGTTGCCCGGTTGAGAGCAAAGCAAGCTGCACTTCGTACCCAGTGTCACTTTGTCCTCGCTAATGCCATCGCTGACGATGCCGGTACTATCTATTACGAGAACCTTAATTTTGCCGGACTCGCCAAAAAAGGCCATTCCACTGACGACAAGGGCAATGAAGTAACCAAAACCCGCTTTGGCAGAACAATTGCTCACCGGGCACCGGCCAAGTTCGTTGCCACACTGGCATGGGTTCTCCACCGGAGAGGTGGGGAGCTTGTTGCCGTCAACACCAGAGAACTGAAAGCATCTCAATACGACCATCAAACAGACACATGCACACCAAAGTCGCTATCAAAACGCTGGAATATCATGGACGGACGTGCTGGCCCGATAAGCATCCAACGCGACGGCTATTCTGGCTTCTTAATGAAGCATACTAACCCGGATTTAAGTACGTACAACAAACCCGGACTGCATGAAGATTTCGATGAATTCGTAAGACGGCATGACCTTGAGATTCAGAAGCTTATTAAAATGAAAAAGAACAACGTCCGCCTACCAAGTAGCCTTGGTATTAAAATAGAAAAAACTGCGTAGCACCTTGTAACGAGGGGAAGAATAACCCCATGCAGTCGCTAAGCTCAGAAGTGTTGGGCTTGACTGCCTCGGAGAGACGAAAACTGCCAGTGTATGGGTACCGCTTGTGTGGGGTGGCTCGTAAGAAGCAGTTAGAGAATCTCAAGAACCTGCCACCCTCGCGGTGTGCGGTAATTCAGTACAAAGGCCTGTACGGGCAGATACATTTTCCAGCTTGCAAAAACCCGCAAGCCAGAAAATGGCCCGGCCCCAAGATCAAAAACATCGCGGCAGGATAGTATGGGTTAGCTCTCCATTCTGTCGAGAAAACTGGCGTCAATGACAGAAAGTTTTTAGTACACGGGGGGGCACAAAAAGACAGTATGGGCTTTCCAAAAATTTTCCTATGGTGGCTGACGATACGTGGTAGCAGAATCAACCAGCGCCACCCTGATCAAACAAAGTATCAGTTCGAATATCTGTACCAGATCAATAAGCTGTGATGCGTCTGGCACAGCGGCCAGCGGCCAAAACCTTGCTACCCCTGCGATTGTGTGCAGAACTTGTGACTGTAATGTAGAATGGGGCCATCCAGCAACGGACCCCCGCAATCTCGTCAATGTAACGATTCTGACACCTGCGTGGGTACAATATGGGATGATTTTTGCCCTCGCATGGTATAACACTGGAATGGTCGAAAACTCGGAAACCCATACTGGCACTGCGTTGAGTAACGCTTTGCCGATTTTCCTGGAAATACAGAATGGGGCCATTCAGCAACGCGGCCCCCGTTCTCGGCAAAAAAGTTTTGCTTTTCATCCTGTTATTTTTTGCCCCCCCGTGTAATGGGATCTTCCTGTCATCGCCTCGATGCCGGCCAGATCCTCGGCCTCTTGCTGTTGCCTCACACAAAAAACAACCCCCAAACCGGACAACTCGCGCCTAATTCTACCGGGGTAAATATATTCAGGGGGGAGGCCATAATTTCCGCGGCCGCAGGCTCCTGGGACGCGCCGCGAGCGATGCCGGCGCTGGTTAGCCAAATATTCCAAAGCGCCCGGCGGCGCAAGAACCTCCTAAGCTGCGGGCTGCCAGTGTCACCAAAAGCCCAAAATCTTAGCCGGATTCACATAAAACGCTATCAGTGTCAACAATTAATGATAAAAATAAAACTATTTTCGTATCATGAAAGAATTATCTTGACTTCCTCGAAAAAAAAGCGCATGGTATAAATATGATGCTGGAAATGCATCTGCAGCACACTCTCTTGAGACGCGGAACACAGCGTCACCGCTACGGATTAGCGACCAGAAAAAGTCTTAGTATTGACTTATAGAGGTTCGCATGTAGGATTGACCACAACGGTATTATATCGTTTGTGGATTTCTGCGTTCAATCGCAGAAATTATTAGAAAAGTACAACAAAACCCCCTTCCGCCCTGGATCTGAGTTAACGAAAATGTCGTTAGCTGAGACCCAGAGCGGATAGCTTTTGCTCAATCACGAGAAGCGAAAAGGAGTCGAAAATGTACAAGGTTATGATCAAAGGAAGGTTTTTCCGGTTGTCTCACGAAGAGTTCGAAAAAGCACTGATGAGAAACAGCGTCAATGACATCGAGTTTGTAATCTAAGTGTTCAACCATGGTCGCCCACCGTTCTCCATTTGAGAGAGCGACAACCAGCCCCCAGGCAAGGAATGCAGTTTTATTCCTTCCCAGGGATATTACTGTTTGCCGCAAAACCACAAGGAGATCGCTATGAGCGCTCAAGAGAGAAAAAAGAAGTTAGAACTGGTGTTTGAGTTGACGTATTCGGCCATCGGCAAGGCTTTTCACATGAGTAAGGCAGAGATCGCTAACACAGTTGCAGAAGATCGTAATCATGAGATCACTCGTCTGTATTTGTATCTGTCGCGCCTCGGCATGGCCCGCTACGGCTTGACCCCTTTCACCAAAAACAACATGTAGTTTTGACCCCGTGGCCCTCTCCACCGCCGCTTTTAAAAGCGACAATAGGAGAATGAGGAACGGCAGAAATCAGGTTATCACCCTCGGCAGGAATGCAGTTTATTCCTTCCAAGGGATATTACTGCATTTCTGCCTCAACCCTCATTCTTTCAAAAGGAGAGACGTCATGACCGATCAAAACTACAGCAACCCCAACGGCAACATCGTAGAATCTTTCACAACAGCAGTTTTCCAGATCAAAAAACCGGCTGATCTTGGCTACGTTTTTGGTTTGGCTCTTAAAGCAGATCTCCGCTCCCGCGCTGTCTGCCGCGAGATTTGGACCACATGGTGCAATTTCACCTCTGCTCCAAAAAACTGCACCCGCGAGTGGCCTAACTCCATCAAAACCGCTTAAATCCTCGTAGACAACTCATTCGTACTCCGCTCATGGAGCCCCCTCTTGACAGGGTTTGTTTCTTTTACAAGCCATCCGTCAAGGGACCGGCTTATTTTTTTATGAAAGGAGATCGCCATGGTTCTCTACGAAGAAATCAACGATCAGATGGCAAGTGATTCATTCACCAACGGGTTTTTTCAAGAGCTTTTTGAACTCGCAGCAACAGAATTCGAAAGCGAAATCGAAGAAGAATCAAGCTTCGACAAAGATGCGTTCAACTTTTATTTCTCTTCATGCTTGCAGGTATTTGAAGCTGAGAACGGGGATTTCATAGAGATTGAAGCAGACCTTTGCGACTACTCTGACCTGTACATAACTGTATAGTATGCCCCCCTCCCCCGGAGGCCTCGCTTGGCGCGCGGAATGTCATTTACCAGACTTTCCCACGCCAAGGGGATTGTCATAAAACAAAAAGGAGGTAGTAGCATGGATACTACTATACAACCAAACTCTGGCCAAGAAGTCGATGCGATCAAGAAAGTTAAGTTCTGTGCCGGCACGTTTTACAACGGCTTCCATGTCGTTGTCATGAACGTCGCTAAATCGTGGCTCTTCCCACAATTTGAACGAGCATACGATGTTGCCGGCGTCAATTCGATCAAAAATGATCTTTTTGCCAATTTAACCGATGCAATCGCTTTCGTTTACCGGAATGCAGCCGCGTTCCAAGTCGATAATGGAAAAGAAGAGATAGTAGTTTTTTCCTCTTGGGTAACTGAACCATCAGTTCGCGACATCAACGGAGCTTTAACCTTCATCGGCAAAAGGCTTTACGATCATTTAGGCGTCCGCAAGTTTACGTCTGATGAGAGTGGCAAACTCATGGAACGCGATTTCTCTGATCTGTAGCATCACTGTATAGTATACACCTCCCCCGGAGGATCCGCCTGTGCGTGGAATGTCAATTTACCAGACATTCCCGCCCAGGGGATTGTCACAACCGTAAAAGGAGGTAGTATGGATAATACTATACCAACCGATCAGTCCGCTGAAACCAAGTTTTATACAGGTTATCGCGTAGTCGTCGCCGCCATCGAAGAATCGTATGGTCGCCCGCTATTCGAGCGCAAGTACGACGTTGCAGGCATTCACAGCAGCAGAAACAATCTCTTTGTCCATCTCAGGGACGCTGTTGCTTTTGTCGTCCGCAACCTGCCTCAGCTGAAAATTGACGAAGAAAAAGAAGAAATTTTGATTTTTTCTTCTTGTCTTGCAGAACCATCGGCGAGGTACATCATGGAAGCCCTGACCTTCACAGGCAAAGATCTGTACGACAACGTTGTTGTCCGCCGGTTTTGCCCCGAGAGCAACGGTCGTCTCATATCAGCTGACGTTAACTACCAGCTGTAGCCAGTAGCTGTCATCAACTGTCAAAAGGAGGCAACATGGTAGCTACTATCTACACAGCAGAAACAGTTCCGGTCGAAATCAGTGAAGCGCTTGCTGATCCGACAACCTGGTTCCATCATCACCTCCGCTATATCCCACTTCCAGGCGCGTTGTATCTCATGAGATATGTCGTTCCCGGCAAGATGATTATAGTTAAAGCGGTGTTCGTCGGCGGTCCGTCATTTTATTTCGTGCCGACCGCAGACGACATCAATGAGGATTTTGCTGCGCTATGGAACGACCCCGAGTTCTCTCTTGAATTCGAAAAAGCTGAAGAAAAGCAAAGTATGAAGAAAGCAAGGAAGCCGCGAAGCTTAAAGCAGTTGAATTATTTGAGCAGCAAAGGCATCTACGCAAAACGTTAATCGTCAACAGTCGTAGTTATCGCCAACCCCAACCGGGAGCACACAAATTATCGTGTGCCCTCCGGCGCCGGTTGTTTGTGTTGTTCCCCTCTCTTAAGTGAGAGAAAGGACTACACTATGTTAGCTATTGCAAACCTGATCAGCACGCTTCAAGTCATCGTCGGCAATCTTTTCCTCGGTAACAATTCAGAGGCTCTTGTAGCTGCTGAAACGCTTCTGTCGTATGTTCGCGCAGAAGAGTCTGCTTCCATAGCATCTGCATTGATTTATGATGCAGTACCTGTTGAAGAAGTGGTTGAAGCATCTCCGCCGGTTAAAGAAGACGACAAGGTCGAAGTCATTGCAACATTGGAGTACGGCTCTGACGGCTCTTACTACAACGAAGATGGGATAAGCATGTTTACAACAGAATTCGAGGAGAAGCTTAACAAGCTGGATTATGGCGGCCCCTACGAAGATTTTTGGCTAAACGGGTATGATCTGCAAGTACTGGCATCTGCGGTAAAGCTTTCTGATCTTTGCAAAGTTGCTTACAGCTTAGCCCGTGCCCCACGAGTCACAAAAATTGTTGTAGCAAAAAGGAAACCATTCGGCGCCGACAAGGTGTACGTTTTTGATTTTCACACCGTTAAAGGCGTAGTCATTTCTATTGATGCAGAGCAGCAAATTCCATTCTAAGAAGTCTTAAAAGCTTAAAAGAAGCCAAGTAGCAATCGTCAACCCCCCAACCCGGAGGCACAGCAACATAGTGCCTACCGGCGCTGTGGTTGTGTCTCCCCCTCTTCCCTCATGGAAGAAAAGGAGTCAGTATGTCAGCTCAATACACGATGGAAATCTCGGCCACTCTCAACAACCTCAACCTCTCGCCCAGTCTCTCCCAGTCGACTCGTTCGATGATCTCCCAGGAAAAAAGCCAAATAAGAGCTTTAACAAGCCGCTTGGCTCCCTTAGATGTCGCCGATCAGTCGTATGTCGAGTGCCTGTTCAGCGAGAAGCCTTTGTTTGGCGATTCTCGTTCGGTGCTTTGCTGGCTCCGTTCGACTCGCAAAGCTCTGGCATCTGCTGTCGCTTTCAACGCTTACAAGCAAGCAGTGGTTGAGTGTAATGCAGAGCGCAGGCAGCACCAGTTCATGTTTTAAGTCTGGTTTTGCCTGTGGCCTGTAGCTGAGAAAAAGTCAACAGTAGTTAAACCGTAACCCGAGAGGCACACAATTTATCGTGTGCCCTCAAAGGCGCCGGTCGATTGTGTTTGTCTCTCCCAACCTCGCTTTTAATCAAAGCGAAATAAAGGAGAATTCACCATGGCATATGCAAACTCAATCGGCAGCGTAATCGGCAACAGCAGCATCCTCAAAGCAATCGTCGTTTTCTTTTCTCTTTTTTTCGCTGTTATCAAAGCTTTCTGCAAAGCAGAATCCAGAGTTATTAAAGCTGTTTTCTCCGGCCCCACGCTTTCTGAATTTGTTGCTGAATTCAAAGCTGCGATAGCTGAATATGAAGCTGATATTAGTAATATCATTAGTAATATCGGAGTTAGCTCAGCAGCGATTGAAGAAGTCGAAGAAGAGATTCAACGAGCGGATTTTGTCACCAATTATTTTTTGATCCGCGGCCTTGATGAGCCAGAAGAACTGTCAGTTTCTCAGCAGTGGAAGATTTTTTGCGCGTATGAAAGCCTGCCAAGTTCTTATTGCAAGTAGCGATCGTCAACCGAGAGGCACACAAAACACCGTGTGCCCTCCGGCGCGGTGAATTTGTTTGTCCTCTCCTAACCTCGCTTACGAGCGAAAAGGAGGCAGTATGAAAAAGTTCATTAGGTCACTGTTCAACAGAGAGTATGTCGCGAGCAAAGCTGCAAAAGTCGTTACAAGCAGCCTTGCACACCCTGTATCAAGCTTGCGTAATCAGATGTTAGCAGATTCTGAAGTCGACGTGAACTTTGCCGATTTTGTTTCTGACCTTGCCTACAAGCTGTAGCAGCGCCTTTCCCCCCGTCCCCGGAGGCACAATTTATTACTGTGCCATCCCGGCCGGTAGTGAATTGTGACCTCCTTTCTTTTGGCCTCAAAACCTTCTCAAGGGAGATAAATTATGGACATTTCAAGCATCTGCACATTTTTCATTGTCGTTTTGGCCGCAGTCATCATAGCAACAGCATACTGCGCATGGAACGGTTATATCGACATCGACCTGATGTAGTTATCAACTCCCAAACGCCCTTCACATTAACCCAGAGAGCACAATTCACCGTGCCTCTGGCGCTGTGAATGCTCTCCAAACCTTCGCTTCCAAGCGACCTAAGGAGAATACGAGATGAAAAAGACAATTAACAAATCAACCGCAAACGCAACCGAGTCGAAGTTTTCCGGAATTTTTTCCATCGCCGACGAACTGGCCTATTTCCTGACCAATGGTCTTAACATCGATGCTGATACCGAGGTGACTTATGCCTAATACCTTCGAAATCACGATTCAAGGCAACTGGTTCGAAATTACGCTCAACGCAGATAACTCTGCTGAGATCAGCGATATCGGCGCAGGCTACAGCTTCATGGTCGCCAACTATGACCGCTGGCTCAATTCCTAATTTCGACTCTTTCGTCAACCATTAACCTTAATAGAATAGCCTCGTAGCACAAAAACACCACTACCCCTGCCCAGGAGAGATAAATCACAATTTATCCCTCCCCGGGATATGTAACTTTTGTGCTTTGTCTCTCCTTTTTGATCCTAACTCTCACAGTTACCTTCTCAAAAGGAGATTCCCAATGGCTACTTCCAACATTCCAGCTGGTTTCAAAATCGTCAAAGTTCCTGCTCCTGTATCCTCCCCTTGCCGCAACTGCAACGTTATCTCCACCACTTGCCGTGATCGCTGCGTCGAAATCGACGAATTCCAGTACTACGCACAAGAGAAAGGTTTTGGCGAAGTTGCTTATATTTAAGGTGATTTTCAGATCAGCATGAACATCAACCAGCATCTCTCACAACGTCACAGTCAAATAAAAGCAAATACGATCACAACCCAAGCATCATTTCACCGGCCGCCCAACTCTTCACCCACTTTTCACATCTTCACCAATCTTCACTCACTCTCCACCCCGGCCGCCTTGATTTGATTTTTCTCTGCTCTTGATTCTGTTTCCCCTGCTTTTGCTTTTTTTTGACTTTACCTACAACCCTGGATCTGCATGCTCTTAACTTCGTTTTCTCTTTTAATCTCAGCTCTCAATCACATCGTCATTCATTTCAAACTCAATCTTCTTCTTCTCGACTTTGATTTTTCCCTTTGACCCTGTTTTTGCTCCTGATTTTATCCCTGACCTCGACTTTAATTTTCACCCAAGCATGCATTTCCTCAACCTCAACCGCACTTAATACCATCAACAATCATTTAGCCTTTCCACCCATCTTCACTCTTCACCACCCGGCTCTTTTGATTTTTGATTCCTTTTCGTGCGCTTTACCTTTACCCCTTTGATTAACATTTTATCAGCGTTGTCCGGTTAGGTTATTGCAGTGTTCTTTGAATATAAAAAGTTAAAAAATCGCCGCCAGTCTGCATTTTTTTCTTGACATTGGTGGAAAAGTCGGGAGTCCGCCCTCGTAACTATCTAATA
>Ga0209697_10002426_pt1 | contig 26904 bp, 35 predicted proteins | sample AliMusrvi5mmetaG_FD_184115 | JGI IMG/M metagenome (GOLD analysis project Ga0209697, IMG submission 184115) | Freshwater lake bacterial and archeal communities from Alinen Mustajarvi, Finland, to study Microbial Dark Matter (Phase II) - Alinen... | ecosystem: Environmental > Aquatic > Freshwater...
CCGCCTGTAGCATGGGTAGGGAGCCCCTGGTTTTCCGCCAAGAAAAGTGAGGGGGCTCCCTCTCTTTTCCTTCGGATATCTTGTCTATTTAAAGTCAAATTACCACTACTTTTTGTGTTCAGGGTCACCCGGTTGAGCATATTTGGGATGATCTGAGAGAGAAGTCCTTTCATAACCGGGTTTTTAGCAGCATAGAGGCACTTGAACAGCATTTGTCCTCTTCGCTACGCGAAATGGAGTTGGACAATCAACGTGTACACTCGATTACTGCTTGGCCATGGATTATAAATGCACTATTGAATTAGAAATGGAATAACAAACCCTCAAAGACCCGCATATTCGAGTATGCCGGCAAGCTTAATTTTTACCTGACGGTTGTGGACGCCACAATGAAGCATGAGTGTGCATCCATTGGTCTGATTCTTTGCAAAGATAAGAATCGCCTCGTTGGTGAATACGCACTCAAGGATATTTCGAAACCAATTGGCACAAGGAGTTCGAGCAAACCATGGCAGTCTACTGGAGTATAGGCGGCGCTCGTGTCATTTAAGACAAGCCGTATTGATACGTTATTCTGATGGGCCTGAAGGTGTATGCTTTCAACCGTTTATTTTGAGGTGCGTTTTTCCCTTTTGTTGACCCAAGTCAGTGCAGGCGTGCCGCAATGGGCCGGTGATCTTTACTTGGCGGCGGATGCCATGCACATGGAAATTAGGTTCTCCCGATTAGCTCTTAGTTCGCTTATAGCATATCTGGACTTGGTGCGGAATTCCCAATCTCTGGAAACCGCTTGGCTTATTTTTACTTCTGTCGGCGGTTATTCTTCGCCCAGTATTTTTCTTGATCTGGTAAGTATCGCTTCACGAATCAATGGCCCGGAGTTGCTCCTCTTTCCAGTAGGGGGCCCATAATAGTCCTCGGCTTTTTTGCCGATATCGGACCAATCCTTTTCTGTCCATCTTAGCTGATATTGTTTGTCCCGCACTTCACTGGAATGAGTTGTGGGAAAAGTGAAGAGCCTTTCGCCAGAACAAATAGCGAGAACGGTGCTGCGACAAAAATTAGACAGCTCTTCTCCAACATTCTTGGCGGCCCGACGCACAAGGTCCAGCTCCCCTGCAGACACAGTTAGTGGTTGTCGCACATTGCGAGGATCAGAAATCTTGGAACGTGGGCGTCGGGCATTTGCACGCAAAGCCGCGGTTTTCAATTCGCTCTTAAACGAGCCTCGGTGCGACGCTGCCAGGAACTTTTCGAGTCTACGAATAGCGGTTGTAATAGGTAGGCATTCGACGGCATATTCGATGCCTTTCGCGACTGCTTTTGGATTCTCGCCAGGCTCTGGTTTGCACGTTTTTCCTTCAATAGCAGCAGCATAAGCGCGCAGGAACTCCGACTCTGGTTTCACAGACAACGGCATAAGGGATCTGGCAGCTGCGGCGTGCAGTGGAGCTTCGGCCGGAGTGACATGCACGAAAATTTCTTTGGCGGGCTCGTTGTAATTAGGGTCGAGGTGTGCTGGTAGTTTTTCGGTTGTTTCTTGATCTTCCATCTCATGCCCCTTTAAGGCTTGCTTCAAGAGAAAACGCTACTTCAGCGCTGACAATCGCTCCACATTCAATCACTCAATCACTCAATTAGTGGCAATGGTGCATAATGCTCACATAACAACCAAAACTATTTGTAGATATAATCGCCAAGAGGTCTGCTACGGTTATTTTCAGGGTTTCCATATGATGTCCCTTTTCCCCGAAGAGTTTCCGTTAGTCCGTGCTTCGATTGCAAGTACAATATAGCATGGATGTTATTGTGCGACAAGTATAGAATGGACAGCATAGAATAGATAGAAGGTAACTTTCAGTGAATATTGGCACTATGAAGTGGTGTTACCTCCATAGGTGGATGTATTTTCCAGAATCATCATGTTGTGTTACCTTCACCGGTGAGTATATTTCCCAGGATCGTCATATGGTGTTACCTCCACTGGTGGGTGTCTTTACCAAGATCGTCATAAGGTGTTGCCTCCACCGGTGGAGGTGTTACTTTAAGTGTTTATCAACTCTGAACCGTACGTGCACCTTTCAGCGCATACGGCTCTCCATTTAAGTTCTGCCCGTGACCATAGCAATGTCACGATAACGTGAGGTGATGGTGCTCCGGTTTTCTTCCTTTATTTTATGCGGACTGTTTTCCGGATTGCGCCATCGGAACGGAATCTATTGGGCTTCCTACAAGCCGATGCAGAATTTTTCCGATACGGTTGTCCTATGCACATACTCCGAAAAGAACCCTGGTTTTGGCCATACTCAGTCCCGGGATCCTATGCCATCTCCGCATCAATGTTTTGTGTGACGTCGGTATTTACGAGCAAACCAGTGCGACAGTTTACAGAACACTACCCGATCTAATCGTGGATTACCAGAGGACTGATTTGGAAAACAGGCAGATACAGAACCGGTTCAGGAATGCAAAGCTTCGCCTGTCTGCGTCTATCGAGGATCTGGATTTCAAGCATGGGCGTGGCATTGACCGTTTAGCAGCAATGTTTCTTGCTGGAAACCAGTGGGTAATGAACCGACACAATACACTTGTCACCGGTCCGATCGGGGTCGGTAAGAGTTACACGACATGTGCATTCGTATAAAAGGCATGCCGGGACGGTCACTTTGTTCTCTACCAAAGGGTACAACAATTATCACAGGACATGAGATCTCCAACCTTTACGGACGTTATCACAAAAATCATTGCTCCACTTGTCAAATGCGAGATGCTGATCATGGATGGCTTTCCCATATCCACCATGACTCGGGAAGAACAACAGGATGCTCTGGAGATCGTTGAGGACCGCGGTGACCGGAAATTGTGTATCATTACCAGTCAGTTGTCGGCTAAAGCTTGGCACAATGCCATGCAAGTCCAACTTTAGGTGACGCCATCTTGGACAGACTGGTACACAACGTCCAGTTCTGTTAGGGTACAAGGCTCTACAGCGGCAGCCAAACGTCTTGAGCGAAGCCATTGCGATAACACTACCACTATCGGTGACACCACCTCGCCTGTATCAGATTTGTCGCAAAATATCACTACACTGACAAAAACCGCTCACGATCAACACAGCCCCTTGCAATATCAACGTACTCACCGGCAAACCTTGTTTGTTTGTGGATTCATGTTTTTACGGAAAATTTGAAAGTCCCTTCTATGTATACATAGAGTATCAAGGGCACTTCAAAATAGAGACCCCAAAAAGGTCCCAACTGGCCACCACACAATATCACATTGGAATCTGTTGCAGACAAGGTCTCGGCCTCCCAAAGCTCAGCCATATGAAACGATTGAACATGGCATAACTCAGATAGTTCAGTTAACCTTGGTTCACAGTGGCTTGCATGGGGATAATGGTTATCAGGCATCAAGGAGGGGGGGCTAAAGTCTAAAAGACCTTCCATTCTTGCAAGCATGGGTATGCTGTAGAGAAGCAATTCACTACCGTCTCAGATCCACAACCAAGGAGGAAGGTCACGGATAGATATATCACATTTGTTGGTTTGGATGTACACAAAAACTCCTTGTAGCCTTGCAGATGCTGGTCGCAATGCTGAGGTCAGAAGTTATGGCATCATTGGTGGCAGTCTTGACGACCTTGATCGCCTGGTAAAAAAGTTGGTTGCAACAGGCAAAGAGATGCATTTTGTGTGTGAAGCCGGCGCTTGTGGTTACGACGTGTTCCGCTCTTTGACAGAAAAGGGGTTCGACTGTGCGGTCTGTTCTCCCGCCAATGTACCCAAGAGTCCATCTGATCGGATTAAAACCGACCCTCGTGACGCCATTACACTTGCTCGTCTTCATCGTGCCGGAGAATTTACCTATGTGTTTGTTCCCCGTCCTGACGTCGAAGCAATGAGGGACCTCACGCGTTGCCGAGAAGATGCCAAAATGAACCCAGCGAGTGACGCAGCAGCAACTGGGAGGCATGCTACTTCATCTCGGTTTCAGGTATCCAAAGGCCAACTTTACGAAAGCATATATTTAACTGGCCCGCTAACCAGAAGATGCCCACGGATTCGCAACAAGTCGTTTTTCAGGAATACATCCATGTCATTAAGGAAACAACCGACCGTGTTGAGCGTTTGACCAAGCAGATTAAAGCACTGGATCCTGCTTGGCCAGTTGGAACGGCTTTGCTATCGCATCGTGGTGTTTCGATTATCGTTGCTGCCACAATAATCGCAGAACTTGGCGACCTGACACGGTTTAAACCCCATAAGCCGGCAAAGCCGGAACCAAACAGGGTGAAACAGTAGTATAATGTGATAAAAACGTAAATGATGAGGAGGCTACTGTCGTGGTGGAACAGCTCATTACTCGTTGTCACGATCAACGGTCTGGTGTTTTGTCTTGCTATGATCGGGTACCTATTACCGGAACCATTCCGACCGTCTGTTATGCTGCTGGAATGACAAGTTTTCTCTATACAAACCAGATACGTATTTTTGATTATACTGAATAGTTACTCCGGATGAAGAGGAGCAGAAGACGGAATGTGTCTCTATATGAGATAACTGTCTGGTGGCTTGCGTTTTTTGATCCATGAGATAGATGGGAGAGGTTGCCTTAGTTCGTTTCGAGGGTCGGTCGGATGAGTGCAATTAAGGGCTAAAAAAACTCTGCAAGGGGAGGTTTTATTTTGCAGATACTTGGCTGGAACTTCGCTTTATTTGTCTTGCCCTTCTTATATACAAAGTAAATTCAAGGGATAGTCAAAAAAAACGGCAAAATTGCCGAAAAATTGGCGGTTTCGGGTGCCTGAGAGGGGACGCTTTTGGTCCGTGCTCGATGGGCTGTCGGAAAGATGGAGTGTCTTTTTGGCGAGTGATGTTGGGATCGGTCGGATTCACAGTCAGGGTGCTAACGATACGATAGATCATTTTGACGCAAATCGGTAGGTTAACGGACCCGACAGCATTGATAAAAACCTCCTCAGATTTTACAAGTTTGTTAACGAATATTATCGCGTTTTGGATAGTATCCAGGTTGTGACGAGCGACAACTGAAACTCCCAACAATGGAAGCTTTTTCAGCTCTTTCCAAAGACGCTCGAAGATAAACGCAGGATCTATCTTCTTCGCTGTGGCATGATACCTTGCTCTTCTCGGACAGTGTTAGCAGAGTTCTCTCAGAAAAGCGGGAAAGAGAGCGGATCAGGGATTCAACGTCTCTTTCCCGCCATCTGATCCAGGCGGCCAGGTGTGGCAATAATCCTTTTGCGGGTTTGACTAATCTTCCACCGATTCTGGACAAGTTAAAGACACTGATAGTTTCCTCACTTCTTGATTCGTACAAACATGGTGCACTACCATCAGGACGTCGTGATAATGCATCAATAACGGGCTATCAAGGAAATCTGTCTGTAGATATTGGCGCCATGAAGTGGTGTTGCTTTCATCGGTGGGTGCATTTTCCAGAATCGTCTGTGGCGCTACCTCCACCCCCGGTGGGAGTATTTTCCAGAATCGTCATGTGGTGTTACTTCCACCGGTGGGAGTATTTTCCATAATCGTCTGTGGTGTTACTTCCATCGGTGGGTGTGTTTTCCAGAATCGTCATGTGGTGTAATTCCACCGGTGGAGGTATTTTCCAGAATCGTCTGTGGAGTTACCTCCGTCGGTGGGTGTATTTTCCAGAATCGTCTGTGGTGTTACCTCCACCGGTGGGTGTGTTTTTTAGAATTTCTTATTATATATGGGTTGCTTTCCTGATTGCGCCATCGGAACTGCATCTATTGGGCTTCCTACAAGCCGATGCAGAGCTTTTTCGATACGGTTGCCCTGTTCACATACTCCGAAAAGACCCCAGGTTTTGGTTTTACCCTATTCCGGGACCCGATATAATCTCCGCATCAATGGTTTGATGTGACTTCGGTATTTACGAGCAAACCAGCGCGTCAGTTTCCAGAACACTACCCGATCTAATCGTGGATTACCAGATAACTGATTTAGCAAACAGGCAGATGCAGAACCGACTCAAAAATGCAAAGTATCGCCTGTCGGCATCTATCGAGGATCTGGATTTCAAGTATGGGCGTGGCATTGACCGCTCAGCAGTTATGTCGCTTGCCGGAAACCAGTGGGTAATGACCGTCACAATATACTTGTCACCGGACCGAACGGGGAGCGGAAAGAGTTACATGGCATATACGCTCGCACAAAAGTCATGCTGGGACGGTCACTCTCGGGGGCTCTGATCTCTACCAAAGGATACCATGGCTACCACAGGACATTGCGGTGTCCAAGCATGACGGAAGCAAACACAAACTTGTTGCTCCACTCGTCAAATGCGAGGTACTGATTATGGATGACTTTCTTATTTCTCACAGAACTCGGGAAGAACAGCAGGATGTTCTGGAGATCGTTGAAGACCGTCATGAGCGGAAATTGTGTGTTATTACCAGCCAGTTGCCGGTAAAGCTTGACACAATACCATGCAAGATCCAACTTTAGCTGACGCCATCCTGGACAGACTGGTAACCATTCCACTGCATCTCGAACCCCCATGTTGCATCCAACGGTGGAGGCAATATTACCTTCCGATTTTGGAAGTTACCTCCACCTAAGATGAAGGCGGCAAGACCATCAATGAGTGGGGGCATTCCAAAGATCATCGCCCTGATTTGATCCAGATGGTGGTTCGCGTTTTACTGGATGACTGTGGCAAACTAATGAGCCTGAGAGAACTTGGAGAGCAAAACATTTGTATACGGAGGCAAAAAATCGCAACCGATCCGTGAAACGACCCATTCTGAAAACGATCGAGGGTGTATAAATCACCCTCTATTGGAAGTTTGTTCAGGGTGGAAGGCACAGCGCCAAGTTTTTGTAGCATCCCCAGCATGGTAGCGCCTTTCATTGGAGAGCCATAGTCTGAATGTAATATCAGATTCTTTATGCCGATTCCTTCCTGTAGGTGCGCTTTGTGGAAGATTTAGCGGCTATCCGTAAAAAAAGTCGTTGATTTGAACTTTTATACACCTGTCGTAATATTGTTACCAAATCGTATAAAGTCGTTGACAGCATCCTTGCGTGTGATTATAGTAAATCGTATAAAGCCGTTGTTTGCGATGGAGGGATTTATGGTCCGACGTTCTTTTGGGCAAATACGCGCATAAGTATGTGTTCAACGAAAACCTTCACAAGATTGAAGATGGCGTGAATTATGGCGTCGATATTGTCAAGCTGTGCCGGCTGTTAGAGAGTGAATGTAGGCAGACTTTCGGTGTCAGAGGTTCAAGTAAAACAGCAAAACATTAGAAAAGGGGAAACTTTATGCTGAAACTATTACTTGAATTGGGCATCACGGGTTTTGATGAGTTGTCTTGGGCAATTATGCTTACTGTCTTAGCGGTGGCTCTTGCTGAATATCTTATGAGAGCCATCCCTGGTATTGCACACCTCATGAAAGAGCGGAAAGATCGGTCGAAAGGGGTGGATCATGAGACCATCAGTAGCGTTACAAAGTCACCGTAAAGAAGTCCGAGACATTGTGTTGAATCATCGTGTACAAAATGCTCGTATATTCGGCTCGGTAATACGTGGCGAGGATACCGATGATAGTGACCTCGACATATTGGTTGATCCCACTTCTGAGACAACTCTGATGGATATTGGCGCTATCAGGTATGAACTTCGCAATCTACTCGGCGTTCCGGTGGACGTGTTGACGCCGAAGGCACTACCAATCAAATTCCGGGATCTCGTAATCAAAGAGGCACGGCCTATATGAGTAAAGCCGAAAAATTGCGCATACATGATTATCTCACACATATTCTTGAGGCCATCGAACGTATCAACCGCTATATTGGACACATGGGCGAAGATGAATTCGACCAAGACGAGAAGACTCAGGATGCTGTGATCCGCAATTTTGAGATCATCGGTGAGGCGTCTCGAAATATCGAGCGCTATCATCCCAGCTTTGCCGCAGAGCATTCGGATATACCGTGGGGAATTGCTTACGAAATGCGTAATGCCTTGGCGCATGGTTATTTTATGGTTGATATGGAAATAGTTTGGAAGACGATTCAGAACGATCTACCGTACATGGCTGAACAAATACTTCGCCTGTCAAAGGCGGATTAGGACGGATTGCCAATGCAACCTACTCGTCTTCTCGACCGGGAACATGTCTTGGTGAAAATCTGTGGATGCAATGAGCATTCCCTGGCTCTGGAGGAGTGCCAAAAGCTAACGACCACCTCCGCCACGCAGTCCGGCTTATTGAGTACAATCTGGAGCCGTGCGAGATACCCAACACTGAGACTGCAATGCCTAACAAACTAAGCATTTCCCATTATAACATCCTTGGCTCCTCTGAGACAGACCACAACCTTCACATTGATGCTGAAACAGTCTCACCGCCAAAATCATGCCTTGAATGCGGGTCTGACAATGTTGTTGGTGGTGGCCGCCAGAAAATATTGATCAAAGATACTCCTATGCATGGGAAGCGAGTCGGTATCTACGTCAAAGCCAGGCGCATACGGTGCCTTGATTGTGGCAAAACACTCACAGAGCGACTGCCTGGTTTGGCCGAGAGTCAACGTATGACTACAAGGCTATATCGTTGGATTGCAGAGAGATCCATAGACAAAACATTCATAAGTATTGCTCATGATGTAGGTGTTTCAGAAGGTACCGTCCGTAAGATATTCAATGAACATACAGCTGAACTGGCCCGGACACTGAATTTTGAAACTCCTGAATGGATGGGGATCGATGAAATCCACATCATTGGTAAACCAAGGGGTGTTATCACTAATATCGAATCGAACACAGTCGTAGACTTGCTTGTAGACATAAGCAAGGTATCGATTACCAACTACCTCATGAGACTTGAAAACCGTCGTTCCATCAAGTGCGTCACAATGGATATGTGGCAACCATACAAAGATGCCGTGTATAGCGCCTTGCCCCAGGCATTTGTTGTGGTAGACAAATTTCATGTTCTCAAAATGGCAAACTCTGCGCTTGAGGTGATTCGCAAAGGTATACGTGCCGGCCTCACACAAAAGCAAGCCAGAGGCCTTATGCACGACCGGTTCATCCTTCTAAAGAGAGAAGACAAGCTCGAGCCGTTCCAGCGGTTGGTATTGGAAGCGTGGACAAAAAACTTTCCAGTTCTGGGTGACGCTTACCGTGCCAAGGAAGACTTCTTTGCCATTTATGATGTAATGACTATACCCGAAGCCAAAGCGGCTTATGATAGATGGCGTGTAAGTCTTTCTCCTGCCATAGGTGAAGCATTCAAGCCGATTGTGACAGCTATGAGCAATTGGGAAACTGAGATAATGAATTACTTCGATCATCCGGTGACGAATGCCTATACAGAGTGTTTAAACGGATTGATCCGGGTGATTGAATGTAGCGGAAGGGGTTATTCGTTTGACGCTCTTAGGTCGAAGATTCTCTACACTGCTGGGGCTCACAAAAAAGTGATTCCACCATTCCAACATAAGAGACCTTCATCTGACTTTGAAGGATTTGCATATTTCACAATATCAACACCTGAGCGGTCCAAAGAAAAGAACTTTGGGACTGACGTATCAACATTATTGCAAATCATACAAGCAGGAAGGCTCTGAATCTTCAACAACGACTTGTTACGGGTAACCGATTTTAGCAGTATGATCTGCTGATTCTTCGGCATAGATTTCCCAGCCTACAATCTTGCGGCTGAATACATCGAGAATCAGGTATAGATAAAAATAAAAAACCCTTTACTGTCGTTGCCAAGTATATAATATCCCAGCTACTCAGCTGATTGGGAGCTGTCGCTTCCAGTAATTGAGGCCGAGAATGGCTTGGCCCTTTGGCTTTACCTCGATGAGCCAATTGCTTGTTTTCACGCAGTATCCGGTAAAAACTTGATTCTGAAGCAATGTAACACCCCTCGTCAGCAAGAGCTGGAACTATCTGGCTGGGTGGAAGGTTGGCAAATGCGGGCAAATTTGCTGTAACCAAAATTTCCGTCCGTTCTTGTTCAGAAAGCTTGTTGCCGGGTACACTTGCTCGGAATTCTTCTGAATAATGAGTCATAATAATCCCTTGTCTGACGCCCCAAGATTAACACAAAAAATCGGAAGGGAGGCGACAACTATCCTGACACAGGGGGGTGAAAATTACACCAAATATTCAAAGTAATTAGGGGGGGGAATTGAGGGTCATGCAATTCTGAAATAAACAAGCTCCAATCAATTGCATCAACTTTGGTTGCCAGAGTATTTACAGGCCTTACCCGGCTGGGTGTTTCTACGTTTGACCCGCGGCAGGAACCGTATGCAGTAATTCTGCACGTACGGATCTGTGAGGGGGGGGCTGCATCCCTGCCATGACTACAGCACATGTTGTTATAGTGGAAATGTGGTTGACCGATGTCCTGACAATGGCCACAGGCAAACGAGACAAAGAAAAGCCAGAAAAAGTTGATCAGAATAGAGTAGAGTGGAGTGGAGTGGTGAGGCACCAACCGACCAGCTACCGATTATGAGAATTACGCACCAAGACCAATTTAATATAACCTCAAAAACCATAAACTGTATAACGCCAGGCTTCCATCAACGGAGGTCTGGCTTTTTTTTGTCTTCATTGGACTTGCAAAAACCAACAAACGATCACCAAAATCCACAAATGCGTCAAACATAAAAATATACTTGTCATAAGCATGGATCTGTGCTATATTGTACTTGCGCTGAATGAATGACGCCAATAAAAGTTGAAACGAGGTGGTAAATTGATCCCATTAATCATAGGTTCGGTAGCCGCAATAAACATAGAAAAACTAACCGGCTTGGTTGTTCTGTTGGCGTCGGGGACGGTGGCCGTTAGCGTTTGGCTCCACGGGGATATCCCGCTGGCAATTATGGTGGCCTTGGGGCAGGTCCACGGCCACATTCAACATAATGCCCACACCGCAGCCGAAGAAACGGGACACGTAGTTGTGCACCGAGCAATCAAATAGAAAATGTCTAAGCCTCTTCAGGGAAAAGGAAATCAATGACGGAGGGGAGTCGTCCCAACTATGCCGGGTTGGGATAATTGGTAAAGGAGTTTGATTATATTTGCCAGGTGTCTCCGCTCTGTGGTTGGGCACACTATTGAAGAAGGCCATGTGCTCTTCAAAGTTTGGACGGACAACGTCACAGTCCCCATTGTCTATCAACTCCTGACGGCACGGCCACAGAAAGAGAGAGATCCAATGATCCACAACATCACAGACGAAAGCGGAAAAACAGATGAAAAATCAGTTCCATGCCTCGCCGAACCCTGGGAAAGCTTCCTCGCTTTTTTGATCGACGACGACGGTGCTGTGTCAACTGTTGTCCGCCCTGATACGTCCAACCACTCAGACACTGATCAAGAAATCGAACTCTGTTCAAACATCCGCGCATGCAGTGATGTGAAAGCCAAAATCGATGCTGAAATAAAGCGTATTGGTGTGGAAATTGACATGTCATCCCCAAAATTAATTGCATCTGCAATTATAGGAATCCTTCGGGCCGCAGACTTAACCATGTACGATGAAGGTGATCTCGACGAAGAAGGGTTAGGTCCAGACAACGAATTCAGTGAGTACCATTGGGAAAATGCTATCGATGATTTGTTTCTCAGCTGGATGTACCATCTTGAAAACGTAGAACAGTATGATGAACGTCAACTACTTTTACGGCGCGGCGGGCGCATTGCCTCACCTGAATATTACCTTTATAAACACTGAACTCTTGGCTTACTGTGATCGTAAGAAAATTACCTTTACAAGACGGCGTGCCTACAAGAAAAATGATCAAAGTTATGTGGAACAGAAAACGGTGTAGTAGTGAGGCAGCTGGTCGACTATGATCGTTTTGAAGGAGAAGCGGCCCACATCCAAAGGAAGGAATTTTATTGTGCGGTTCGTCTTTATGTCAATTGTTTCCAGCCATCGATGAAGTTACATGAAATACACCGGAATGGGGCCACAGTTCAAAAAATCTACTACCTGGCAAAAACGCCATTCCAACGATTGCGGGCTGCACTGGGCAATGATGCGACTGAAAGCCTCAATGCTATATATCGGACTCTTGATCCTGTAGAACTTCTTCGTCAGATAAGAATTATGCAGAATGCACTCTGGAAACATGCAGTTTTGCGAACTAAAGGCCCGGCTCCGGAAAAGAGTGACACAGTCCGGTTCCCCCAAGGTACAATTAAAGGATACATCGCCGAGTATTTCTGTTAAAAATGAAAAGATCTCTCGTGCCGTGCCAGACACTTCTGAACAGTAGAAACGCAAATACCGGCGGTCTAAAGCTATTTAAGCACCGCGTACCTGGCGAACAAGAGAGGATCCTTTTCAGCCAGTTTGGAATGAAATCTGTGAGCTACTCGAAAAAAATCCGGAATGTACAGCAAAATCAATTTTACTGGAGCTTCAAATATCTATCCAGAGCAATACCCTGTCGAACAGTTGCGAACTTCGCAAAGGCGAGTTCAAGAGTGGCGTGCCAAAGCGATCCTAACCTCTGATAATTGATGGCTTGAACAGGGACAACTTCTTCAAGAAAGCTTACCATTGCCACTTGGAGTGAAAATATAAAGGGATGAAGTTACTGAGGGTGTTCATAGATCTGCACAGAATCTGCCATAACAGATTGAACATTTAACTACGATGTAATGCTGAAGACGACAGTGGAGGTATTATATGAAAAGTGAGTTTTACCATCGTAACGAGTTGACTGTACTGGACAAACTCATTGAAGAAATAACAGTAGACGCATACGGTGAAGACGAACAACTCTGGGCATTCATGCAGGTAATTGAAGACGAAGTAAGCTTTCCCTGCGATGGATCTGTTATTGGTGAACCTGTTTCGGTGGTCGAAATCGACTACGATGGAAATCAACGTCGCGGTTTGACGGCAAAATGCAGACGTGTGAACGGTACAGAATATATTGTGGCGGCGTCGGATGTAGTGTTCCCAAGACAAACTGCTGGTGGCAGTTTCATTGCCTGTTATCGTAAGTGGTTGGGTATAGAACCATTCACACCTAAAGTTACTTCAGCCATGCAGCAGTCTCCTCGCAAAGAGTCGCATGTGAATACTGACCAAAGTGATTTTGTTGAACTGGTTGTGCTTTCTGTAAAAGATCGGGTAGCGCGTTGCCGCGTACTGAAAAATGATCGAGTAGTCACGTTACGGTCAAGCGGCTTGCGACAAGTAGTCCCAGGCGATATTGCGATGATCAGACCCAATAAGTTGTGGAGCTATGCTGGTCACTCCTATATTTCAGGCGAAATAGAGTCGGTGCGATTCGAATTCTCTGCACTCAATCTTGTCCCAATCAAGCTCAAAAACTGGGGGACCTGGAATCCTAAAGAACATTACTGGGGAGAAGATGGTGATTCCGTTGATGAGTGGGCCAAGCCGATTATTGCAAGAGGTCTCCGCCAGGAATTCGAGATGGAACAAATTCGTCCTGGGGTTGACCCCGACGACTTCGATTCTGATCCGATATGTGAATCAAATGATCTTAAAGCTTCAGGGGATCGAAAGGGGGCACTCACAATCCTGATGGAACTCTGTCAGGCTGACCTTCGTTGCCTGGACGCACATTCTCATCTCGGCAATTTTTATTTTGATATGTCTCCCGAAACGGCAATTCGCCATTATGAAATAGGCCTACGAATCGGCGAGATGTCACTGGGACCTGATTTTGATGGGCTACTACATTGGGGACTCATTGATAATCGACCATTCCTTCGATGTATGCAAGGTTACGGCCTCTGTCTATGGCGTCTCAACCGCTTTGAAGAGGCCGGACAAATATTTAACCGAATGCTATGGTTCAATCCGGCTGATAATCAGGGCGTACGCTTTCTGATCAATGATGTGAAGGCTGGGATAGTTTGGAAAGATGATGATTGAAAAAAATATGCTCAGTATGATTTTAAATGAAGCAACTACTTAGTGTGGCGGCAATATTGCGTGAAGCTGCTCGGACATTTGGAGCGGCATTAGTTAAGGCATCTTCGACTGTACTTGCTTGACTGAGAACGCTGAAAACCGCATCAATACCATTTTTATGGACCAGACCAACTTCTGAGGACAGGCAGCCTGCGATTCCAAAAACTGGCTTACCGTAGCGTTTCGCCGTGCGCGCCACTTCCATAGGCGTTTTACCATGGATTGTCTGGCTATCGATTTGACCTTCACCGGTAATCACAATGCCATTTTTCACGAGCATTCACCCACCTGTGATGCGTTCGTACTATTTCGTCGGCTTCGTCCATCGCTGCACGAGTTTCAACGTTTGGCACCCTGAGCCTAAACGGCATTTGCTTGTCGGCGACGACTCGCATCAAAAACACACGTACAGCATCAGAGACTGACAACCCCATCGTGGCCAGCGTTTCAGCCGCCTGAACCTTGATTTGCTGATCCACACGGACGTGGACCATTGCGGTGGTACCCATGGCGATCTCCTTTTTAATTGAGATACATTGTCTCTCAATCGTTCGCTGCAATCAAGGATATTTGAGTTTTACATACCCCTATGACGTCAGATGGATGTACATTACCGCAGGAGGACAGAGGTCGCTGTTTCCTGTTGAAAACGGCATCAGCTACGAAACATTGTGAGAGGGAGTTTACCATACCAAGTTGTTCAATCCAGTTCGCTATCGCGCAAGATTGTCTGTTATTTAGCATCAGAGTAATGCCGCGTGCGCGGTGATAACAACGATCGACTGACTATTCTTTCGGAAGCAGAGAAGACAGCGCTCCACTGCATCATGCGGAAACCATGCTCATTGAGGGGCCAAGTTACCGCATGAAAGATCAGATAGAACCATAATCCACAAAATCAAACCGCCGGCTGAAAGAAAAATAAAAGTCGGCGGTTTTTTACTACAGCATTTTTAAAGTACCACGTTTACAGCATGTTCACGGAACCGCTCTCAGTAATCACAAGATCGGCGTCCTTTACAGCAGCATCAAGTCCGACTACTTCCATGACGATATCGATACCTGATCTCAGTGTTGCGCCGCAAAATGCCGACAAGGCTGCCCCCATACTACCGGCAGCTCCAGCACCCGGAGTTATGTCTACCTTGTATGCCCAGATGTCAATTGTCAGGCTGGCATAATGTGAGAGGTTGGCGTCCAATAACGCAACCATCTCAGGCTTAGCACCTTTTTGAGTACCGAAAACTGAACAGGCTCCTTTTGGGCCGGTCAGTGGGTTATATCGACGTCACAGGCATCTTCAATCCGGCATGGCTCCAATCTTGGGTTAATACAGCTATTTTCAATGCGGTCCAGACGTGCCAGCTCTCCGCCTCCAAACCCGATCTCAGCTCCTTCATGATTCAGTAACTTTACCCCTAAAGCTTGAAGCATACCAGCGCCACCATCGTTCGTTGCGCTGCCGCCAATACCGATGATCAGATGGCGGATACCGGTATCTAATGCAGCCTTGATCAGATCTCAAGTTACGCGGGTCGTGGCTTTTGGTGGATTGCGCAGGCTCGGGGCAACCAATGCCAAGCCACTGGCTGCAGCCATCTCTATGACTGCTGTATTGCCATCACCAGTAAGACCATAGCAGGTAATACCCGTATTGATTTAATACTGAAGCAAAGTAAGACGTGCGCCCGCCTTAATTGGAACAACCTTTGTCCACCCAATACAATTTAACGCATCCTCAAAAACCATAAACTGTATAACGCCAGGCTTCCATTCATCAACGGAGGTCTGGCTTTTTTTTGTCTTCATTGGACTTGCAAAAACCAACAAACGATCACCAAAATCCACAAATGCGTCAAATACAAAAAATACTTGACATAAGCATAGATCTATGTTATATTGTACTCACATTGAATGAGTGACGCCAAAAAAAAGTTGAAACGAGGTGGTAAATGATTCAGTTAATCATAGGTTTGGTAGCCGCAATAAACATAGAAAAACTAATCGGCTTGGTTGTACTGTTGGCGTCGGGGACGGTGGCCGTTAGCGTTTGGCTCCACGGGGATATCCCGCTGGCAATTATGGTGGCCTTGGGGCAGGTCCACGGCCACATTCAACATAATGCCCACTCCGCAGCCGAAGAAGCGGGGCACGTAGTTGTGCATCGAGCAATCAAATAGAAAATATTTAAACGTCTTCGGGGAAAAAGGAACTTCAATGACACACCTAAGAACTATCTCGGATGCCGATATGACAAGCGAAACAGGCTGTAAACCCGGTAATGAGACTACGAGAGTTAGCAACAATGTGGCTGATGAGATTATCCAAATGCCATTACTTGCGGAGTCTTTACCATACACGTTCGCGGACGGCGGGATCTTGAAAGAGATAGGCATCAACTGCGGCGGTTGCGGACGGTTGCTCGGTTCTCGTCAAATTCACGGCACGCTTGGAGGAAGAGCCAATAAATCAGCGGCGGTTCTCACTTGCTTTGGAGTATGTTATGAGTGCAAGACCTTATCGCCCTGTGATGCAAAATTTTTTTCAGACGGTTCTTCGCTCCATAAAAAAGATAGCAGTTGGGTGCGAGAATGTTGGAATCCGGGGCGCAACTCTCTCGGCGGCCACCGGGTATTGCTGTACCTCTACGCGCACTGGCAAGAGGTTATTCCTCCGGTAATTGCAGTTCTGATTATCTGCGGATGGTTATTGAAGGGGTAGAAATCGTCAATAACCTCCTCCTGGCTTTGAGACTTGTAAGAGCTAAAAGCCAATCGTTGGCGGTCATACTTAACCAGACAACAAAAGAAAGCTTTTTGTTGTGCCTCGTCAATTCAATCGTCTTTAGTCCCAAGCTTTACAACCAGTAAAAGGTGGAATTCGTCGTCCAGATGGCGACACCATGAGTGAAGGTTTTGTACGTGGCGGACTGTCCAACATCCGAAGTATGGGCTGGCAACAGTTGGTGGGACCATGAAAGGTAAAATCAGTCTCCAGCATCCGGAAACCAACAAAAGCTTCACACAAAATGCGAAACCTGAGGAAGTAAGATTCAGATGTTACAACTCATGGCGGACATATTCGCCTAAAACAACTGCAAAGGAGATAGTAAGGAAGTAGAAGAGCGTCGCCTTCGGCGATAGCAATCCATCCCCCATCTGGCTTACACCAGGAAGGGGGGCTCCTTGCTAAAAGAAAAGGATGAACAAAAAACTTTGCCAACCAACATTGTTGGAATCAGATACGCCGCCTATCTTCGTCGTCAGATTGATTGCTACTGATTCACCGCGGGTCGCTTACTACAGCATCGAAATTTTCCATCTGCCAGATGCTGGGTACCGGATTCAAAAATCTTCCGGAGCATCAGGCGCAAAGCCGAACAAAGAAAACTGGTGGAGGCCAAGCCTTCGACAGGCATTAGAAAAAAGCGAAAAATTAGTCCGCTCAAAAACCAACGGAAAAAGGCGAGGGCGGGTGTACATAGATATCAACCATACAGAACCTATCACGCAATAACCAACAATAATCTGCAAGCAGATAAAAGGAGTCAACTCATGGCAAGCGTTAATAAAGCGATTCTTATAGGTGCGCTCGGCAAAGATCCAGAAATCCGGCTAACCGCAACCGGAACGGTGACAAATTTTACTCTCGCAACAAACGAAAGATACAAAGACAAAACAGGTGAAATGGTGGAGCGTACTGAGTGGCACAATGTAGTCTTCAGGGGAAAGCTGGCAGAGATCGCTGGTGAATATCTCACAAAAGGGAGATCGGTTTATGTCGATGGCCGCATTCATACCCGCAAATGGCAGGACAAGGACGGCAACGATCGTTACACAACCGAGATCGTCGGCGAACGGCTACAGCTACTTTTCGGCCGGACGGCTCCGGTTGGTGAATAGGTAGAATAACCAGGTACAGCAAGTCAGAAGGAGTGTAAATATGAGCTTAAGACGCACATTCACTTTGTATTCAGCTAACAGCGGAATAGAGGTGACACCGGACATAAAGATTTACAGGGGGACTTGCGAGGGGATGGTGCAGTTGCGGTTCTTCTTGATTCAAGAACCTGGCGCTGCGGCCGGTGGGAAACTCGGCCAGATCCGATTCCGCCTTGAACCGTGGGAGGCCTATGATCTGTCCTTGAGGATGGTCCGGATCTGTCGCGACGGGGGAAAAGAAAAAATTGTGCACAAATTCACGCCAACGGGTGGGAAAGAGATGGTCACATCGGTAACAATTGATAAATGGGAGAGGGCTGGCAAGTCGGGCCTGGGTCTGGCAGTGAGTCGGGCGGATTCGTTCATCAGTGTCCCGATTGCAAAAGACAGCGTTTCCCGGTATCTGTACCTTGCGGAATTCTTGAAATTTTTGAGTTGCCGGCAGGGGTGGATTGACAAGGAAGCGGCTTAACCCAAGGAAGAATACAAGGAGAGAAATTATGCATTTTAAACCGTTATATCTGCTGGCACCGGTCAACTATGCCATGCACAGAAAAATGTGCCCGGCTGTTGCTTAACAGCGGCAAAGCAAAGATTCATCGGTTGATGCCATTCGTGATCAGGCTAACCGAACGGACCGAAGGCGAAAAACAGGATCTTGTTGCAAGCTTGATCCAGGCTCTAAAGTCACTGGAGTGGCTGTTGCGCGAGAGCGGGACCGTATCCTGTATGCTTTGCTGTTGGCAGAGATTGTCCACAGAGGGCATGCCATCAGTGAATCCCTCATTGCTCGCAAAGGCAACCGTAGAATGCGCAGATCACACCTTTGGTATCGCAAAGTTGGTCTTGCCAATAAAGTAAAGCCACAAGACTGGACTGCTCCATCACTGTTGCACCGGGTAGAGAACGTACTTTCCTGGATCAATAGATACATGCGCTGGATGCCGATAAGGCCGTTGTTCCTGCTCTGCTGAAGAATAAGTCGACAAAGATTGCTGGCACGCATGATGGTAGAATCGAAATAAAATCTAATGGCAACTTTACGATTTCAACAGCGAATGGAAAAGTTAAAGACGTACCATTCAGATTTTGCAAGGTTGTCCAACGGTCTGGTGGGTATCAGTACCACCAGTCACGACTTTAAAATAAGAGAAAGGACGGCGCTCCTCCCGCCCTTGGTGAATTATCATGGACTATTTTCCGACTGCACTCGGCTTGGGGATGATTGGTCTTTACGCCTTGATGATCAGAGCCATGCTTGAAAACAGGAAAAAGGACAGGGTGGAAAAGGTAAGCGGTAGCCAGCTAATTATTGTTTTGTCTTCATCACTGGGTTTGTGGCAAAGCTGATGAATGCCCTATCGGGTAGCGGCGCAGTTGGCGATATCCCGATTACGTACGCACCAACTACAAACGAACCAAAAACAGATTGTACATTTGGTCCCATCAAGATATATTTGCAATACATTGTGTTACGAGGGGGTTTTATGCAAAAAGCAGCTGCTATTAATTTAAGAATAGAACCGGGAATGAAAACACGCCTTGAAAAGCTCGCAAAGGCAACTAATCGTTCAAAGTCATTTATTATAGAAAATGCTCTTGAAACATATCTTGATGTAAATGAGTGGCAGATCCAGGGGATCATCGATGCTCTTCAGGAAGCTGATTCACCTGCAGCAGAATGGATTAGCCATGAGGACATGAAAGCCAAGTGGGAGGCAAAGCGTGCTTAAGTGGCTTAGGCGAGCTGAATATGATCTTGAAGAGGTAGAAAAATATATTGCACAGGATAACCCCAAGGCTGCTGTTGAGATGGTTTTTAAAATTCTTTCAGCGGTTGATCGGTTGAATCACTTTCCTGGGATAGGTCGGGCAGGCCGTGTGAACGGAACAAAGGAACTTGTGATAGATGGTACACCTTACATTGTCCCATATCGCAAAAGAGGGGAGCGCATAGAAATTTTGAGGGTGTACCACTCGGCACGTTTGTGGCCACAAAGCCTTTGATAAAGGCATTAGTAGGGTGCAATGGGATGAAAACAGGTATACGTTTTTGCGCCGTCGCATATCCGCTTATGCAGCGCCACCAATTAATCCTTTTGAACGGTAGAAATATCCTCTTGCATTCGCTGTGAGCGGTTCAGCCTGGATTCGAACGCGTTTTCGCCAGTTATTGGGAAGATAAGGGTAAATGCAGCTTGCACCCCCACCTGTGAGCAAGATATTGTCCATTTTGTTAATTTGGGCACCGTACGCGTTCTCTAAAGTCGCAATGATAGAATTCGCTTGGTTTGTGAGAACTCTGTCAACTTGTGCAGAGTCGTATTGTCCTGGATATGTGTGAGCTATTATTTCCTCAGCAGCTTTAATCTGGCAGTTGTCTGTACCGCTGCTCAGTGACCGGGCAAGTTGTTCAACTGCAGACATCATTCCGAGCGCGAAGTATTGTCGAGAGCCAAGTGCCACAGGAATGTGGTTCTTGACTGCAACTAACGTCACAGAGCTTCTGCCAATATCGATCAGTAGCGAGTTATTGCCCATGATTTCTAATTCAACACCGGCAGCAAATGCGGCTCCTGCCCCCTGGCAGAAAATATTGAGTTGCGTCGGAGTCAGATTTGTATCATTAACTGTGAATGAGGTTAGAACGTTGCGCAGAGCTTGGCTATAAGGTTGGTACATCTCAAACGGCAGGCCCACAGATAATATACCAATATCGCCAAAGACGCACCCTACGTATTGTGCAATCGCAGCAATATACACGGGCGCATATTTAATAAGATGCTCATTGCTGTGACAGTTGATCTGATCCTGTACGTGAGTTGATTTTGCTTTGTAGCCGCACAGATAAGTTATGCCATCGTATAGGTAAGATTCTGTTGCTATGACGGCATCGTTGTTGGCTGATGTAGGTGCTATTGCAAGAGCGGTAGAAAATACACTTCTGAACAATCCCAACCCCTCTGCCTCAATAGCGCTTTTAATGTTTGAAAATCCGATGTCTACTGCAATGTTAAACATTGGGCTACCTCCAGATATGTGTGTGGGTCACAGGTGTCCCGCATTCGGGAGAATGAGCTACTCATAGTTTTAAAACAGTAAAACATACAACTATGAGGGATGTAGCAGTTAGCAAAAATGCAGAAAAATGATGAAATACACGGTTGTTTATCCACGCACCAGGCGGCAGCTCTATGTATCGCCATGTGTGGGTTGAGGCTAACCCAAAAACCTGTCAAGCGGCCTGTAGTTCAGGTACGTAAGGGCTGTCATATGGCTCTTGTGGTACCTGTAAGGAATCTCACGAGACACCAGTGGACGCATTGGGCAGCAATTCGGCGAAACCTTTTAGCGGTGCATGTAGCACACGCCCGGTCAGGAGATGGTTTGCCTGCACCTTTGAGTCGGATTAGTTCGGCCGGCTCTTTGTGTCCAACCTGGGCGTTGCCGGTGAGATCCCGGCACGCGAGCCAGCAAAACTGTTCGGCTGGCGAAGTAGAAGATAATATCCACTGGTAGGAATATTCTTCTATGTTTTAGGAACGGTAATAACAAAAGATGGGACTTATTGCGAATATCCTGCGAATGTCTTGCAGACGGACGGTTAGTCATTTTGTCTCCAAGCATTTCTCATTTCTCCTGAATGTATCAATTCAGAGTTGTTATTGCGCCTAACAGGTAATTTCGGTCATATCAACGCGGAGAGACCTGACTCGTCACAGTTGGCCATTCGATTCATCTTTGTTACTTGTGAATGGTCAATTGCAAGGGCGGGTGAATGTGATATTTCCAACTTTTTGTCAGCGAACATTGCTCGGCGATTGGCTGTTACTGGAGGAATCACAGAACTGACAGAATCAACTATATAGTTTTGGGTGCCTTCGACCAGAAAATCTTCGTTAAGAGCATGAGCATTTTTAACTAAAATATCATCCCTGCATGTTGTTGAATCGATGTGGTTTTTGACTGATGGTATTTCATGTGCAATCGTGCCCTCCCCCCCCGAAGGAACAGGTTCAGCAATACCATCTGTTGGCGTTGGAAATGTCTTGGCGGGCGTAGTGAAAATGGCACTGTTATCAGTAAGCCGTCCCAGAGTCCACCCGTGGGTGATAGCAGTGTCAAGTATAGCCCTGCAGATAGCCTGACAGGTATTAAGCCCACCAAAAATATTTTTTAAAAAAGCAAGGGCATCAATCAATATATAATCAAGCCGGATGCTTTTTGTTGTTGTCTTTCTTGCTGTTGCCATAGCCCCTCCCTTATTGCCTTTTGCTGATTCCGATATGTTGGTGATCTTTACAACAACTCCGTGGTTTACCGCGATACCAAGTACGTGCTATTGCGCTCAGTTGCGGCAGGATTAAACAACATGAAATGGTCAGCCCTCTCTCAGATACAGGTACATGATTTCGCGACTGATGCCGAATTCACAGGTAGCGATGTTTTCGGTTCTCATGTTGTAATACGTCGTTTCATCTCTGTGATTTGTTCGCCTCACAACGATTTACGGCAGACCTCTGTAGGCTCCGCGTTGCTTGGCCAACTAACAAGAATGGCGGTCTTCGAGTATAGAAGGGCATTCAAATTTAAGCCAAAACAGTGAAGCATCACTCCGCGGACTATTGTACCCAAAAGTCTGCTTCCCTGCGCTCGGCTTATTTAGGGCTGGCTGCAACAAAAAGCGCAGGTTTTGCATGCGTTTTTAAGAAGCTAACAACGCTGCCATGTGTCCACCGCGGGCTAACGCCTATGCGATAGGTAGGTTCTAATCCAGCGGCAACAAGCACATAAACTGTGCTGCGAGAAACTCTGAGGTATGATCTGAGATCATTCACTGTATAAAGCCGGTCGTCCGATTCTTGCATTTTAAGATACCCCCTGGTCTTTTTTGGCTGGGCTGATTAAAAAATTTCAGCTCCTATTTTTAAGATCAGAAAGGTGTCCGGTTTTTTGGTTTTCAGGATGTATATGGGCGATCGATATCCTGAGTGTGGTAATGTTATGACGTCCTACCGCGGCACCCATTTGGCATAATCTTGCATTCACACAGTGTAAAGAGTCATCTAAATATGCTGGCAACCGGCTCGACTGGCGCCGGCATGAGCTATCTTGCTTGCACCCTGATGCAAGAAAGCCCGCCGGGATGGCCATTTCTGTGCTATACCAGAAATTGCCGAAACTTCTTCAGGAGATCGTGGTATCCAGGCTTGACAGTCGTAACAATAAGTTTTTTGCACCAACCAACAAATGCGAAGTGCTGATCTTGGGGATCTGCTCATCTCTTTGGTATCACGGGACGTAAACTGGGTGGTGCAAAATGAAGCCATTGCGGTTTTTCGAGTGCCATAGTGAATTACGTGATACTGCGGCCTCATCATGCGCAGTAGTTGTGACAATGCGATTTCTGTGAGACCGGCCATCCGAAAGGAACTGCCTTTTCTGAAGCCCTAACCAAGTACATTTCCTTTGGTTTTAGGAGTGTTCACAAGCGTTAACCGTTCCGCTGCATCTCGAACCCCATGTTGCATTCAACGGTGGAGGCAACATCAGCAGACGATTCTGGAAGTTGCATCCACCGAAGGTGAAAGGCGGCAAGGCTATCGGCGAACGGGGGCATTCCACTTGATCCAGATAGTGGTTAGCTGTCGCTTTACTGGATGACGGTGGCAAGCTAATTGCTCGCGAGATGTGGTCCGGCAACGCGGCGGATGCAAGCAGTACGCTTCCGTTCGTCACAAAGAAATACCCTTTTGCTTGAGTTATCATCGTCACAGCAACTTTGTCATCGTTCTCATTTCCCATTAAACGATGGTGCAGAATGAAACAATGGTGGTCTTCGAGTATAGAAGGGCCTTTTAAATTTAAGCCAAAAATAGTGAAGCATCACTCCGCGGACCATTGTACCAAAAAGTCTGCTTCCCTGCGCTCGGCTTATTTAAGGCTGGCTGCAACAAAAAGTGCAGGTTTTGCATGCGTTTTTAAGAAGCTAACAACGCTGCCATGTGTCCACCGCGGGCTAACGCCTATGCGATAGGTAGGTTCTAATCCAGCGGCAACAAGCTCATAAACTGTGCTGCGGGAAACTCTGAGGTATGATCTGAGATCATTCACTGTATAAAGCCGGTCGTCCGATTCTTGCATTTTAAGATACCCCCTGGTCTTTTTTGGCTGGGCTGATTAAAAATTTCAGCTCCTATTTTTAAGATCAGACAGGTGTCCGGTTTTTGGTTTTCAGGATGTATATGTGCGTGAGAGTGAACTTGATAAATGAGGGAACATAATACTTTGTAATCGATGGATCGTGGACGCGATAACGGATGGAATTGTGAACTCAGTATTTAATGGTGTTACGTGTACAAGGTAAATTATGGGGGCGCTGCCGCGCCCCCTGTCATTTGTGACTTTGCTACTGCGACCGCCGTGTTTGTCTCGTTGGCGGTGTGAACAGCTCAAGATAGAGAATTTCGTCAATCCTTGTCAGGTTTCGTTCCGCGGCGGCAGTAAGCAGTTCCGCTGCCATATGTGTGAGCACCCTGAGATTTCCATGTGCATGTGTAGCCATGGTTTTTATAAGTTCCTGTGTGATGAGCTGAGGAGCTCCTGCCTGTTTCATAGCAAAGTCGAGGTATTGGCCGAGTTCATCAGGTGAAAGTGGTGTCAGGGCGAGACGGGCAGTGATTCTGCTCCCCAGAGGCAGGAGTTCCGGAGTTCTGAACCGGTCGGGGAGCCTTGTATCTCCGCATAGCACGGTGAACAAGAGACTTTGGGAATCGAAGCGGGCCGCTCTGAAGCAGCCGTAGTTCCGTAAGACAGTCGGAACTCATCTCCTGGGCTTCGTCGATGAGGAGTACCGGGCGCTGAAGAATTGCTTCGCAATGTGCCTGCCAGCGGATGCGCAAGGCCTTGAAGCCTCCATATCTGTTGGATGGATTAAGGGATACTCCGAACAGGTCACCGAGTTCGCGATAAAAATCGGCGGTTCTGCTTTGCGGCCGCTCTATGACACCGACGGTCAGATCCGGTAATTGTCCCAGCCGTTTTGCAATCCACTGTAATGTTTTCGATTTTCCATAGCCCGGTTCTCCGGTCAGAAGGACAAAGCCTCCGTGCGGCACCAGGGTTTCCAGACGCCGCACAAATGATTCGGCGCCCGGAAGCGACCACCGGGCTTCCGGGGGCAAGGCTGGCAGAAATGGGTTGTATATGAGGCCATAGAGGGCCAGGAGGGTTTTATCGATCATTGCGTTCCTCCTGTTGCGGCAGATAGGCTGGAGGTATTCCGGTGGCGGCATATTCCGCCAGCCATTTGCGTAAAAGCGCCGGTAATTGTCGTTGCGGCAGGGCGAGTTCGCTTTGTGACGCCGGTTCAAGGCATCTGCGACGACTATCGGCGTTACGCTCTTTATCCAAGGGAAGCAGGACAGCAAGGTGCGAGTCGTTATCCGGATCAACCAGAACTACCCGGCTCAAGTCCCAACTGGCATAGCGCAAGGAAAGACGTGGGAGATGGCGGAACCGTGATGGTACCTCGAACCTTACTCCATCAACGGTGACGCTACCGTCACTTGTGCGTTGGCTGCGGATGAGCCTGCGGGTGAAGACAAGGCGTAGCGCTTCCAGATCAGGGGACGGCCGGCTGACATCCGGGCCACCAAGGAGACGCTCAAGGGGAGTATAGCCGATTTCGCTGTGGAGGCGGCGGTGATAATCCTGCTCGACCCACGCCTGACTGACCTGGTTAAGAAACTCCAGACGCAATGAATCCCCACCCCGCAAGAGAGCCATCAGCCGTCCTTCAAGCTGTGCCCAGAATACTTCCTGCTTCCCATTTTAATAGGCAGAGTGCGGCAGGGTGGTTTCATGACTGATCCCGAGTCTGACCAGGCCGCCTCTGGTTTCTTCGGCAAGCATATCGAACCCTATGTTGCATCCAACGGTGGAAGCAACATCAACAGACGATTCTGGACGTTGTATCCAACAAAGGTGATGACCGGCAAAACCATCGATGAGCGGGGGCATTCCAAAGATCACCGCCCCGACTTGATCCAGATGGTGGTTAGCGCTTTACTGGAGGACCGTGGCAAACTAATTGCTTGCGAGATGTTGTCCGGCAACACGGCGGATGCAACCAGCAAGCTTCCGGTAGTCACAAAGTAGAAGCGCTCTTTTGTTTGAGCGATCATCGTCACAGCAACTTTGTCATCGGTCTCATTTCTCATTGCACGGTGGTGCAGAATGAAACCATTGCGGTCTTCGAGTCCCATAGCGAATTACCTGTTACGTCGGCCTCATCATGCGCAGCAGTGACAATGCGTCTTCTGGGAAACCGGCCATCCGAAATGCGTGATCCGGTATACAGCTGTAAATGATTCTGGTCCAAAGTGGCATCGGAACCATACAAATTACGCCACCAGTAACGAAAACCGGCACCTTGCTTGACACCAAAGGAAAAAAACCATTTAAAACAATAAGGTCAACACAATCATAACGACCGTTAAGCGACTCAGCATGATAATTGGTGAAGTCATCGCAGGCTAACATCGCGCAACCTCCTTGCATGAAGTCAAAGACTTCTACATGGAAGTATAGCAATTTTTCAGAGAACTGTTAATTCAAGGTTGCCCCGAAGGGGCCTCTTTTTCCGCGCGCAGTCGCGGAAAAAGCATAGTCTCTTACGACTTGAGTCTTTACAGTTTATGAGCAAAGTTGTCATGCCAGTGCAGGTACAATAGTCTGCTCAGCTATTCTGCAGCAAGCGGCGATGACACTCCTGCCAACCTTTGTCAGATAGTAGCGATAGGTTCCCGCAATCTTTTTGATGACACCAAGTTTTCTTAACCCATTTTTGACACTGTAATTAAAAACACTCGCTGTTACAGCGTGTTACCGATGTAAATTTCGTCAAGTGGCACTACATTTTGTTTTTTGAGCGTCACATAGTCAGTTTCTTTACTCCTCCCGGGGT
>Ga0209697_10002427_pt1 | contig 26865 bp, 28 predicted proteins | sample AliMusrvi5mmetaG_FD_184115 | JGI IMG/M metagenome (GOLD analysis project Ga0209697, IMG submission 184115) | Freshwater lake bacterial and archeal communities from Alinen Mustajarvi, Finland, to study Microbial Dark Matter (Phase II) - Alinen... | ecosystem: Environmental > Aquatic > Freshwater...
GAATGAAAGTTCGGAGTTCTGAGTTCTAAGGGAAGAGTGAGGAGTGGGAACGAGAAAACCCCGTGCATCCTGGTGGAAGACGGGGTTTTAAAGTGCTGGAGTTCAGTAAAGTCTCAGGCCGAACATTGCTGATGAATATTTTGCGAAATCTGAAAGCGGCTGGAAGAAAAGACCGAAGTAGATGGTCAAAAACATCATTACTGCCATGATAATATTCGCAATCAGGCCAGGATTCATGTTCTTTGCTTCAGATTGCGGTGATTCGCGGAGATACATATTGAGGGGAATCAGCATGTAGTAGTAGAGCGATATCACACTGGTCATAATGCCGATGAGTGCAAGCCAGAGATAGAGTGATCCTTTGGCAAGCAGTGCGGAGAAAATCATCAGTTTACCTATAAAGCCGATGGTCGGTGGAAGACCTACAAGTGAGATCAGGAATACGGTGAGTGCTGCTCCGGCAAGGGGCATTTTTTTGCCGAGACCGCGGTAATCTTCGAGATTTTCACTGCCGGTTTTGTTTGCGATGAGAATGACAACATAGAAGGCTCCAAAGTTCATAAGAAAATAGGAGATCAGGTAAAAGAGCGTTGCCTGAGTGCCGAATGCATCCATAACAATGATTCCGAGGAGAAGATAACCGGCATGGGCGATAGATGAGTATGCAAGCAGGCGTTTGACATTTTTCTGCCAGAGCGCAACCACGTTACCGTAGATCATGGAGGCAATGGAGAGAATAATCAGCAACGATACCCAGTTAATGCCAAGAATATCCTCATAAGCAGGGGCGCCATGCGGTACCGCTATATAGAAGAATCGCATGAGAAGAGCAAAGCCTGCTGCTTTTGAGGCAACGGAGAGATATGCTGTTATTGGTGTCGGTGCGCCCTCGTAGACATCGGGTGCCCAGAAGTGAAATGGAACAGCACCGATTTTATAGCCGAAACCTGCAAGAATAAGCAGTGTCGCAAGAATCATCAACAAGGGATCATAGCCGTGCATTGAAAGCTCGGAGGAGATGTTGATGATATTGGTCTGGGCAGTAATACCGTAAATAAGCGAAAAACCGTAGACCATGAGGCCTGACGATACTGCTCCGTAGACAAGATATTTAAGTGCTGCTTCGGACGAACGGGGGTTGCGCTTGAAATATCCGGTGAGAATGAATGCTGAAAAACTCACGAGCTCCATGGAAAGGAAAATCATCATCATATCAGCTGAGGACGCCATCATGATCATACCGATGACCATTGCGATAATCAGTGCATAATACTCTCCCATACTTTTCACTTCACTCTCAAACTGCTCGTCGGCCATTGTTATGATAACGGCAAGCATACCGGAGAGAACAAAAAAGTACTTAAAGAAGAGGGCAAACTCGTCGAGAACATACATCCCGAAAAAGAGCTCTCCTGCCGGCAGGGAGTGCTGCTGGTGGATGAAGAATATGCTGCCCGCAAGCCCGAGAAGGGTTGTTATGGAGAGCAGATTGTTTTTCCTGCCTTTCGCAACGAGATCGATGACGATCAGAAGCATAAAAAGCACGGACAGATAAATTTCAGGTATAAAAAATCCAAGGTTTGCGTTTAAAGTCGCAATGATACTTTGAATTTCAGCACCTGATGGCAGCTCGAACATAATTCTCTTCGTTTATTCTTTTACCTCATTCAAACCTAATAATTAACCTTTATCTGACCGCCAGCGGTGCGAGCACTTCGACAAGCTTGTTAACGCTTGTAGTTATCATGCCGAGCACAGGCATCGGATAGATACCGAGGAAAATGGTGATGACAACAAGTGGCACAAGCATGGTGAGTTCGCGTGCGTCAAGATCAATTTTACCTTTCCAGTCATGGAAATGAATGTGTTCATGACCATCCGCACCTACTTCAAGATCGTAAGCTGCATCAGGTCTGCGTTTTCCAAGGAACATCCTCTGCAACGACCAGAGCAGATAGGCTGCACCGAAAACTATACCAAGAACGGAAACCATGGCGATGTAGCGCGTTGTTATAGAGCTGAATGCACCGACAAAGACGAAGGCTTCGGAGATAAACCCGCTCAACCCGGGAAGACCAAGGGAGGCAAACCATGCTACCGTGACAATAGCTGCATAGACTGGCATGTATGATGCAAGGCCACCGAACTTTTCGATCTGGCGGGTGTGTGCACGGTCATAGATGACGCCGACAAGAAGGAAGAGCATGGCGGTGATGGTACCGTGGTTGAACATCTGGTAGAGTGCTCCGATCATTCCTTCACTGTTTCCCGCAGCAAGACCGAGGAGGACATAACCCATGTGACTGATGGAAGAGTAGGCAACCATCTTTTTAAGATCCTGCTGTGCAAGTGCGCAGAATGCTCCATAGATAATATTGATGGCACCGAAAATACCGATAACGTACATTGACGCCTGGAATACTTCCGGGAAAAGAGGGAAGTTGATCCGCATCATACCGTAGGTACCGAGCTTAAGAAGTACACCGGCAAGGATAACTGAAATAGGAGTAGGTGCCTCGACGTGAGCATCAGGCAACCATGTATGAAATGGGAACATAGGCACCTTGATGGCAAAGCCGACAAAGAGTACCGAAAAAGCTATGTAGCGCCACATGACATTATCGGGGCCAAGGATCGCACTCTTTATATAGTTAGCCTGGTTTGCCATGGCTACAAGGCTGAAGGTATGGTTGCCGGTGGCAGGGTCGATAACACTGAAATAGAGGCCGATCATTACCAGCAACATGAAAACAGAGCCGAACAGCGTGTAGAGGAAGAACTTGATGGCTGCATATTCGCGGTTAGGTCCACCCCAGATACCGATAAGGAAGTACATAGGAAGCAGCATGAGTTCCCAGAATACATAGAACAGGAAGAAATCAAGTGCGACAAAACAGCCCATCATCGCTGATGCGAGCAGGTTGTAGAGGATAAAATATCCTTTTACCTGCTTCTGGATGGTCCAGCTGGAGAGAACGCCGATTGCCGAGATAAGGGCGGTCAGGATGACCATCGTTACGGATATGCCGTCAACACCGAGGAAGTACTCGATGTTCAGCGAGCCGAAACCGCCGAGTTTGAGACTGATCCACGGCAGCTTTTCAACGAACTGGAACGAACCGAGGGGGCTACCTCCCGGCCCTGCAGTTATTCCAGGCATTGAGGGATCGTAAGCTCGCCAGATCAGAACTGCCAGCACTCCCTGGGCAAGAGCCGCAAGCAATGAAACAATTCTGATTATCTGCTTTTGCGATGAAGGCACGGCAAGAATAACCAGTCCGGCAATAATGGGCAGAAAAACAATTAAACTCAGCATGTTCCTTATCTGTAAGTTTTCAGATTAAAAGTAAATCCCTCTTAATAGATCAGTCGTGTAAAATAAAAGACAAAATAACCGAAAAGAACAGCAAGCAGCATGACTACATAGGTCTGCACCTTGCCTGTCTGGAATTTTCGTAAAACAGCGCCGGTTGTGTTGACAGAGAAAGCTGTAAAGTTTACAAGACCATCAACAACATATTTATCGAAGCTGTTATTGGCATACGCTATGTTCTTGACAACGACAGCGACACCGTTGACAATGCCGTCGATAATATTGGTGTCGAACCAGGAAAGCATTTTTGAAATGAGCACAGAGCCCTTGATAAATGTTGCCTCGTAGATTTCGTCCCAGTACCACTTGTTGAGCGAAAAGAGGTAGAGCGGTCTGATGGTTTCGGCAGTTTTATCGGGGTCGATAATTTTAAAGACGAAGACAACTCCAGCCAAAGTGATTCCTAGCACTACCATGATGCTTGAAATATAGATTGCCGGGAAGTGGGCTGCGTGGGCTGAGTGTGCAAGTTCTTCCTGACGCTCGTTAACAGGGCTCAGTTCTTTTAGTTCTGAGTGCTGAGTGCTGAGTGCTGAGTGTTCAGTTTTCAGTGCTGAGTGAAGAGCGTTCGCAGGGACGACTCTCGACTGATAACTGCCGACTACCGTTGCCGGGGTTTTGATCATTTTCATGAACCACCCTTGTGCTCCGTCGAGGGGATTCGGGGAGTATACAAAAAAGACGGAAAGAGCTGCAAGAATGACAAGAGGCGCTCTCATGTTCCAGGAGACTTCATGAACCTCATGAGTACCATGTTCTTCGCCGTGAGCATCCAGGACACCGTGGGCTCCATGAGCATGATGGGCACTGTGGTGATTATCCGCAGGCTTCAGGTGAGTACGGCTTTCACCGAAAAAGACAAGCCATATCTGACGGCCCATATAGAACGCGGTAAGCATGGCTGAAAAGAATCCGAGTACAGGAATAAGATAGTAAACACCGCCGCCTTCGACATTGGCAAAACCGATAGCACCGGCAAGAATGGCATCTTTACTCATGAAGCCGCTTGTGAGAGGAAGACCGGCAAGTGCAAGCGTTGCAAGAGTAAAGGTGGCAAATGTCCATGGCATGTGCTTGCGGAGACCACCCATCCAGCGCATGTCCTGTTCGTGGTGCATGGCATGGATAATAGCTCCTGAACCAAGGAAAAGACAGGCTTTGAAAAATGCATGTGTTACGAGGTGGAAGAGTGCCGCTGAGTATGCGCCTACACCGAGTCCAAGTACCATGTAACCAAGCTGAGAAACGGTTGAGTATGCAAGAACCCTTTTGATATCGTTCTGGGTAATGGCGATCGTGGCTGCCATGAAGGCGGTGAATGCACCAATAAAAGCAATCACATGGAGTGCATCAGGCGTCAGGAGAACAAAAATACGGGCGACAAAGTAGACACCTGCTGCAACCATCGTGGCTGCATGGATAAGGGCTGAAACCGGTGTCGGTCCTTCCATGGCATCCGGCAGCCAGATATGCAGAGGAAACTGTGCTGATTTGCCGACGCAACCCATAAAGAGAAGAAGACCTGCAGCAGTGAGCCAGGAATTGGACATTGTAAACTTACCGGCAGCAAGGTTAGCATAGATCTCTGTGAAGCTGAAGGTATGGAACTGTGAGTAGAGAATCAGAATGCCGAGCCACATGCCGATATCGCCGACGCGATTGGCAAGAAAAGCTTTTTTCTGCGCATCGGCAGCACTGTCCTTTTCAAAAAAGAAGCCGATGAGAAGGTATGATGAGAGGCCGACCAGTTCCCAGAAGATATAGATAGCGAAGAGGTTATCGGAAAGCACAATACCAAGCATGGAAAAGGTGAAAATGCCAAGAAAAGCAAAATACCTTCCATAGTTTTTGTCACCGGCCATGTATCCGGTGGAGTAGAGGTGAACAAGCAGGCTTATCAGGGTAACCATTGCCAGCATTATTGCTGTGAGGTTGTCGATAACGATACCCATCCTGACCTGCAATGGACCGATGCCCGGTACCTTGCCGAGATCAATCCAGGTAAAATCCCATGCAACCCTGAATGCCGGATCATAAGTCTGTACAATAACCGTCCAGAAGATATAGGCCGATATTGCAAATGCTGTACCAAGTATTCCCACCCCTACAAAATCGCCTCTTCGCGGTAGCCTGCGATTAAAAAAGATAAGAATGACAAACGAGAGCAGCGGCAGCAGCAGTACGACTATTGATAACTGAATTAAACTGTGCATGTTCTTTTGAGATGTTTACACGAAAAAAATTAAAAACCCGGATATTACGTCTATACGCCTTGTTACTCTTTCATGGTATCAATACTTGAAACATCGACACTCTTGAATATTTTGAAAATATTGATCACGATGGCAAGGGCTATAGCAGCTTCAGCTGCGGCGATAACAATAACGAAGAGAGAGAACATAACCCCTCCAATTCCTCCGTTATACTTGGAAAAAGCCAGAAAATTGATATTTGCCGCGTTGAGAATAAGTTCAACACCCATGAGAACAACGATAGCGTTCTTACGGGTCATGACGGCAAAGAGTCCGAACACGAAAAGAAAGGCCGATATGGTGAGGTAGTGGTTGAGGCCTATGGGAATCAAATGTTCCATATTAGTAATACTTATAAGTTATTATTGTCAGGCTTGTCGAAGCGCGCGAGAAATGCTGCACCGATAAGTGCTGCAAGCAGCAGTATGGAGACCATTTCAAACGGGAGCACATAGTGCGACATGGTTTCGTAACCTATCCGCTCGACAATGCTGCCTTGAAGCTGAATCACGGAGGGCTTCCAGGTGTGAGTGGTATAAAAGGTATAGAGCAGTGCACTGAGCATGGCAGCCAGAATGAGTGTACCTGGAACGATATGCAGAACATCACTTTTCAACTCTGTATTCATGATGCCTTTGGTAAACATGACACCGAAAAGAAGAAGTACAAGGATACCGCCGACATAGACCACAACCTGCGTCACTGCGATGAAATCAGCACTGAGAAACACATAGAGAGCCGCAACTCCAAAAAATGTAAAGAGCAGCGAAAAAGCGGAATAGATGACATTCCGCGAAAACACGACAAATGCGGCAGAGAATACGGTGATGGCCGCAAAGAGATAGAAAATAACTGTATATGTCAGGTTATTCATAATTAGTGGTTCCTGTTATTCTCCGTCGGTTTTCTGTTCTGCCTTTGGCGGTGCCTGAGCTGCTGCCTTGGCAACTTCCGCAGCCTTGCTTTCTTTTTCTACCTGCGCCTTTGCCTGTATTTCAGCAAGCTTTTTACGCTTGGCTTCTGCTTCGAGCCGGGTAAGGTTTCCGAAATGATAAAGCATGTTGCTGCGATCAAACTCGGAAAAATCACTGACCGGCGTATGGACGAGACACTCAGTCGGGCATACGGTTGTGCACATGCCGCAGGTCATGCATTTTGCTACATCAATATCAAAGACAGGAACCCAGAACTTTTTCTGCTGGCCGTCCGCGGTCTTTCCGCAAAGCGCTAAATCGTCCGGTGCAACCTTGATGGTTTCAATCATGATACAGGATATGGGGCATGCCCTTTCACACTGTCCGCAGCCGATACAATCCTCGATATCGTTGTAGAGGCGATATCGACCGTTTTTCGGGGTCGGAATAACCTCCCGTGGATACTGCAGGGTCACAAGACCATCCACCTGGCGGAAATAGTCGACATCATCAACATAGGCATCGCCTTTGCGATGGACTGCATTGAAAAAATGCTTCAGGGTGATTCCCAAGCCGGTCGCAATGGTAACTGCTCCGGTTTTTATATTCCTGAAATACTCACTCATAATCTATACGTCATTACTTTCCTCAAATTGACTGTTGAACTCTCTTAAGGAACATATATCACCCAGATGGCCGTAAGCACAAAGCTGACAAAGGCAAACGGGGTCAGAACTTTCCAGCACAGGTACATCAGCTGGTCGACCCTTAAACGGGGAAGCGTCCAGCGCAGCCACATCTGCACAAAAATAAAGAAGAATCCTTTCATGATAATCCAGAATACACCCCAGACCGGCCCGTTAGTCCATGCATTGAGAGCAAAGGACCCGATATCAGGCAGCGGTGAATTCCAGCCACCGAGAAAGACTATGGATATTATCGCGGATACCATGAACATGCTGCCGTACTCAGCAAGAAAGATAACAGCAAACTTCATACCTGTGTATTCAGTGAAATAACCTGCTACAAGCTCTGATTCCGCTTCAGGTATATCAAACGGGGCACGGTTGACTTCGGCAAGCGATGCGATAAAGTATATGAGAAACGGAAGCCAGGCGATCGGCGACTGAAAAAGAAAGAAGTGCGCGAATCCATAGGAGCCGGACTGAAGCATGGTGATCTTCTGCATGTCAAGGGTGCCTGCCATCATGGCGCCGCAGAGAAGAGCTATTGCAGCAGGAATTTCATAACTGACTATCTGTGCAACGCTACGAACTGCTCCGTAGAGTGACCATTTGTTGTTTGAACCCCATCCTGCAGCCAGAATACCAACGACCTCTATAGCGACTATGCCGATAGCAAAAAAGAGACCGACATTGAGACTGGCGCCGATAAAGGCTGAACTGAATGGCAGTACGGCGTAAGCAAGAAAGGATCCCACAAAAAGGACACCTGGGCCAATAACAAAGAGGAACTTATCAGCTGACGTAGGAACAATGTCCTCTTTCTGAAGAAGCTTCAGGATATCGGCAATGGTCTGGAGGATACCCCATTTACCAACTTCCATAGGACCAAGACGATCCTGCATGAAGGCTGAAATCTTACGTTCACCATAGACGCCGTATGTCAGCGAGTAGAGTGCGATAAAAACAAGGGGAATGGCGGCAAGAATAACCAAACCGAGCGGCAAGCCCATTGGATTGAATCCGACAAGAGCTTCGGACCATGCATTGAGACTGTTACCCATAAGTAAAGGCATGCTGAATTGCGGCAAAGATGTTAAAATCATCTGTCAACCTCCCCGAGAACTATATCGATGCTGCCGATAATGGCAACAAGATCGGGGATCAACTGACCTTTTGAAAGGTCTTTCATCGCTGAAAGATTAACGAAACAGGATGAACGTGCCTTGCAGCGCAGTGGCTTGGTTGATTTTCCATCACTCTGTATATAAAAACCAAGCTCACCACGCGGATTTTCAGCACGACCGTAAACTTCACCGGCTTTTGGACGAACACGCTTTGGAACGGCGGATCTTGCATTGAAGCCTTCGGAAGAAGGCATTTTATCAATGCACTGCTCGATAATTCTCAGGCTCTCTTCCATTTCAAGGGCACGAACAAGGTGGCGTGAAAGACAGTCGCCAATATCTGAAAACTTACCATCCGGCACGGGCACTGCAAAGTCGAGCTCGGGATAGATTGAATAGGGGTCGTTGCGTCTCAAATCCCACTTGACGCCGGAACCGCGAAGCATTGGACCGGACCAGCCATAGTTAATGGCAACATCGGCCGGCATGATACCGATTCCTCTGGTACGTTTGACAAATATTTCGTTTTCGGTGAGCAGTTTGAAGAGTTCAACAGCTTTGGGTCTGAAATAATCAACAAACTCCTTGACCCGCTTGTTGAAATCGGCAGGAACATCGTAAGCGAGTCCCCCAACCCATATATAATTATAGAGCATTCGTGCGCCGGAAGCCCACTCAAGGAGGCTGAGGATGATTTCGCGGTCACGGAAGCAGAAAAGAAATGGAGTAAAGGCGCCAAGGTCGATACCGTAGGTGCCGATAGCGACAAGATGTGAGGCGATTCTGTTCAGCTCGGCAACAATAACCCTGATGAATTCTACTCGGCGGGGAATTTCGATATCAAGAAGTTTTTCAACTGCGATGGCATAGGCGAATTCGCTGTTCATACCTGCCAGGTAGTCGAGACGGTCGGTATAGGGTACTACGGCCTGGTAATCAACGTTTTCGCAACACTTTTCAAAACAACGGTGGAGGTAACCGAGATAGGGCTCTGCATGGGTAACCACCTCACCATCGGTAAGACACTCGAGTTTGAGAACGCCGTGAGTCGAAGGGTGCTGAGGGCCCATGGCGAGTACCATCTGCTCTGTTTGAAGGTCCTTTTCAAGCACAACGATGTTGTTGTCTTTTCGGGTAACCCTCGTTGAACCCATTCCAGCTATATCTAATTCCTGCATACGTGAGCTGCTTTTACTATTGAAAACACTGTTAGTAGGGCACCTTGATTCCGTGATAGCTCTCCTGTACCTTGTAGTCCTTAAGGAGAGGATAGCCTTCCCAGTCGTCGGGGCAGAGTATCCGTCTCATATCGGGATGACCGGTAAAAAGCATACCGTACATATCATACGCTTCCCTTTCGTGCCAGTTTGCTGTATGCCAGACACAGGCAACACTTGGAATTGATCCGCCCTGGCGTGAACACTTGACCTTGACGGCGATCCTGTGATTGAGTTGACCGAGGGACTCTATGTTACAGACAATACCCACCTTCTCTTCGGCCTGATAATCAACTCCTGAAAGACATGCCATGTAATTGAACTGAAGCTTTACATGATCGCGCATGAAAAGAGCAATTTCAGTCCAGAACGAAATATCGAGAACCTCGAAAAACGGCATAGTTTCGTTAGCATCGAAAGCCGAAACGGCTTCACCGAATTTATCGTGGATAATCGCGTATGCTGCAGCGCTCTGCTGTACTGACTGCGATAAAACTTTTCCTTCTTCCATCTCTGTGGTGGTATGCCTGTTTATTTAATTACGCGCTGGCAGCCTTACGTTCAGACTCAATAACAACCTGAGGATCGACACTTTTTTCTGCAAGTTTTTTCAGTGCATCAGCCCGTGATATACCGATCTGCTCCATACGGATCAACTCCTGAACCTTCATGAGACCACCGATAAGTGATTCAGGCCGTGGCGGACATCCGGGAACGTAAACATCAACCGGAATAATGCGGTCAACTCCCTTGAGTACATGGTATCCGTGCTCCCAGTAAGGACCACCGCAGTTGGAACAGCTTCCCATTGAGAGAACATAACGGGGCTCCGGCATCTGTTCGTAAAGACGTATAACCCTCTCGGCCATTTTCATGGTTACCGTACCGGCTACAATCATAAGATCAGACTGTCGGGGAGATGAGCGGGGAAAAATACCGAAGCGTTCGAGATCGTAGTTAGATGCATTGGTGGCCATCATCTCGATAGCGCAACAGGCCAGACCGAAACCCATCGGCCAGAGTGATGATAAACGGGCCCAGTTGAGAACATTATCAACCGATGTTACCAGCACATTATGATTTTTTATCCCGGCATCTAATAAACCCATAACGAAAAAAAAATATGGTGAATAGTATTTAAACCCTTTCTGTGGCTGATTTTCCTGACGGAAGTTTCGGCATCTGGGGCATTGTTGGAATATTCGGAGTAGGCCTTACCCAATCCAGATCACCCTTTACCCATGCATAAGCAAGTCCGAGAATAAGAATACCGGCAAAAACAAGAGCCTCTACAAGAGCAAATAGACCAAGGTGCTTGAACACTGTTGCCCAAGGGAAGAGAAAAACAACCTCAACGTCAAAAATAATAAAGATAAGGGCGACGACATAAAAGCGGATATTGAACTTAACCCAGGCACTTCCTACGGCTTCTTCGCCGCATTCGTAGGTTGAGTTTTTTGCAGGGTTGGGTCTCTGGGGACGTAACATGCGGGCTGTCAGATAACCACCGACAACGAAAACAATACCGAGGGCAAGGAAAGCAAAAACATTGCCAAAATTACTCAGCGTAGTATCCATGTGCATTGCCAATTTGAGTTAATCCCCGTCTCAAAAGATAAAATTTTTCAATCCTGTAACTTTCTTTCATACAGGTGCGCAAATATAAAAAAAAATTCATTTGGACACAGAAAAAAACCAGCTTTTTATCAGGTGCGGCGGTATTTTCTGAAAACTATTGTTGAGCCTGTGAAAATTAGCACTCTTTCTACAAATACGTAATTTTATAAGCCTCTTATTGATTTCCGCTATAAAATTTCTCTCCAAGCCGCATAAATACCTTTAATAATAAATAGGTCGTAAAGAGAACAATAAGCAGTATAGCCCCCTGCGTAACCGGCCAGGATGCTGTGAGAGTATATACTATCGGCCCGAGAAGGGCTATAAACAGCATCCAGATGATCGGAGTCCATGCTATACCGAGCATAATGGGAAGGCCGGTTTTCATAAACCGCTTTTTCTGGTCTGAATCAGAGAATAGTTTCATGGCATCTGTTAAAAGAAGAGAGTTCCGATCTGTTCGGAGAGAGGTGCGTCAAGCGTTTTCAAGAGTTCATACTCCCGTTTAAGACCTTTCATATCACCCCTCGAAAGATAGTACATGGCCATTTTGCAATGAGCTTCAGCGTTATCAGGTTCAAGCTGGATAGCTGTTTCGAAAGCTTCAAGCGCCTTGTCGACCTCTCCGAGATCAAGGTAGGCATCGCCCAGTACACAGTAAATACCGGTATACTCAGGATCAATAGTAAGCCCTTTTTTAAGGGTTTTCAGAGCCATCTCCTCCTTACCGAGGGTAAACTGAATGAACCCAAGGTGCTTGTATGCCGGCATGCAGCCCGGATCGAGTACGATGGTTTTTAAAAGATCGCAACCTGCTTTCCGGTAGTTGCTCATCGACAGATTTGTTACCGCCCGTGCGTAAAGAGCTGCTGAATCACGACGTTTCAATGTAATGCAGCGATCGAGGAGCTCAAGTGCTTCAGTGTTCTGCTGCCGATCGATATAGATCAACGCCAGTTCATAGATCTTTTCTGAATTATCGGGCTCCTCGTGAAGTGCAGCCTCAAGCTGTTCTTTCTGTGTATCGTCTACAGCGTTCAATGGTCAACTGTTTTACTGTTTATGGTCAAGACTGTTTAAAGGCATTCTGGAGATTACTGAGCGCCTGAGCTCTTCAAGCACCTTGTCTGCCAGCCAGTGGCCGAGTGCCGGATAATCGTTAATACATCGTAAATACTGTGAGACTGGAAATCCGGCAGCCTCAAGCTTTTTGCAGGCATCATATTCAGTCTCGCTGTTATCAGCGAAAAAGCCGTAGGGGAACATGACGACCGCCTGATACCCTTCGTGCTTAAACTCCAAAAGGGCTTTTTCAATTGTTTCACTCATCCACTCCCCTCCTGTGGAGTGATTCATGCAGCCTTGGCGCACATCAGTGAATATGTTTCGAGGATCGTTCATGATTTTGCGTTTCATACAATCGAAAAACGCTATTGTCTCATTCAGTCCGGTAAAGACTTTGGGAGTATTTCCTTTACGGTCTTTAACCAGTGTACCATGGATGACAAGTACAAGACCGATTTTTCCTGTTTTTTGCTGACGCACAGATGCTGAAAGCTGCCCGAAAAGATAGTCAAGATAGAGACGATGAAGATGGTCGTCTTTCCACAGTTTGCTTAACACCTTAACCTTGGCAAAAGCACTGTCGGCAAAGACATCAATAACCATCTGGCAGGCTATGCCACAGGAAAAGGAGGATTCAACAGGAATCATCGGGACCACTACGACACCGTCATACTCATGCTGCAGCTCTTGAAACATATCGTCCAGGTAGGGCGGCACAAAATAATAGGCATCAATTACCCTGACATCGGCATCATTAAGAAACGGGCTCCCGCTTTCAGCAATAAAACCTGCCAGCCTTTTTGTCTGGGAACGGTTGATTGTAAGCAGTGATGAGCTGTATCGATTGAGCTTCCAGTTGATATAGTGCTTGGTCGAGCGGTAATCAGCAATAAAATAGATCATTGCTGTCGGGATTTTTACAATCTGACGGGTGACGACCTTGAGAATTCTTCGGGAGCTCGGCCACAGGCTGCTGACAGTAAGCTTTTCAACTTCTCCGTACGTCGTGACAACAACAGCATATTTTTTCTTCTTCACAATCCCGTCCACCATTTTAACTCGACATACATCACGCCAAAGCCAACCATTCCACCTACAAGGGTTTGCATGAAATTATGTGCTTTCAGAAAAATCCGTGACCACATGAGCAGCGGTACAAAGAGTAGAAGCCATAACGCAACCGTGCCGAACTGCATAAAAAGCAGTGCAACAGATGAAGAGAAGGTGAAGAGATGAATGCTGATTTTCCACTGAAGGGTGATCAGGAGAATAAAAACCATATTCACGGCATTGAAAAGAAGAATACCGGTCAACAGTTTCGGGGGATGAAGATGCTTCATAAACTCGTATCCAAGGGCATTGACTGCAACAAGTACCAGGAGCGGGAGAAATCGCTGTTCACGGAAGGAGATATTGAAGTCAGAAATTTTCCCAATTTTTTTCAGACCGGAAATAAGAAAGATCGGGGCAACGGTGCTGGAAAAAAAAAGGACTATGAGGTAAGACATGCTCTTAACATCATCGCCGTATCCCTGCGTCACGATTGCATAATATGCTGCCGGTGCAACCACAACCGGACTGATCACCCATGAAATAAAGTTTGCAAAACGATGTAGATCAAACTGCATGGGCTCAATACGATAAAGAAGGATGAAGATTTTAGCGTAATACGCCGCAAAAGTATGTTGAAATATAGTTTTTATTAAAATTAAAACCACGTATATTCTTGTTCTGTAATGCGAGAGTGGTGAAATTGGTATACACGCTAGTCTTAGGAACTAGTGCCGTGAGGCGTGAGGGTTCGAGTCCCTTCTCTCGCACGCCTTATAATGAATGCCAAAGTGGCGGAACTGGTAGACGCGCTGGACTCAAAATCCAGTGAGTGAATAACTCGTGTGGGTTCGATTCCCATCTTTGGTACCACGTCAACAAACAATCGGGACACACCCACCATGCATAGAATGTACTCACCCTGGCGTGAAGTGTATATGCAGTCTTTCAAGGATGAAAAGCCTGCCGCTGAAGCAGGAAAATCAGTGTTTGCCGATCTTCCTCCCGAGGAGGATGAGAAGCGGTTTGTACTCTACCGGGGAAAAACATGCTTCATCATCATGAATCTCTACCCTTACAACTGTGGTCATCTTATGGTGATCCCCTATCTTCAGACACCTGACTTTTCAGATCTTGACCAGGAGACAAAACTTGAGGTTATGGAGCTTACAGATCTCTCGATCAAGGCACTGAAACTTACCCTTAGACCGCAGGGTTTCAACGTAGGGGCAAATCTCGGCAGAGTTGCCGGCGGAAGCGTTGACACCCATATCCATTTTCATATTGTTCCGCGCTGGGAAGGCGATACAAACTTCATGCCTGTCCTTGCAGATGCCAAAGTGCTCAGCAATGACATGAACTCCACCTATAAAAACCTGAAAAAGGCTTTCACTGACCTTACACAGGGTAAAGAGTAACTCTCTTTCCGGTGGAATGGAAACAGTCCCCTGCCCCATAAGCAAATCGAAGGAGTTCATCCCATATCTCCAGGTTCCCGACCGTTTTGACAATTCCGGAAAAGCAGACTGGAACCTTGTCCGCTCATGCGCTTCAGGGCTTATCATGCTTAATCCCCGCCCTGACAGCGCCGAAATATCCCGGCATTACCGCAACGATGGATATGATCCCTACCGGAACAGCAGGAACAGTTCGTCCTTCAAAGAGAGGACCTACCTTGCTGCACGAACTCTCCTTCTCGGTTATCGAGCCGGAATTATACTGAAAGGATGGGTAAAACCGTTGGAAGAGTGTGCTGTGCTTGAAATCGGGTGTTCGACGGGAGATCTTCTGAATTATTTTCATCGACGTTCCGGAGTGCCGGTCAATAACCTTGCCGGTGTTGAACCTGATGCCGATTCGGCTCGACATGCACGGGAATGTTTCGGGCTGAACATTTTCCCGTCCATTGCAGCGCAGAGCGCTGAGAAGAAAAGATTTGACCGCATTGTGCTCTGGCATACGCTTGAGCATATTCACGCCATCAATGAAACGCTCCATGAAGTGTCCGCTCAACTTAAGCCGGACGGCCAGCTTGTTATTGCTCTGCCAAATCCGGCAAGTTTTGATGCAGAGTATTTCAGGGAGAACTGGATCGCCTGGGATGCACCGCGACATCTCTATCATTTTTGGCCGGGAACAGTTGAAAAACTGCTTGCTTTGCATGGATTGAGCGTTTTCAGACGGCAGCCTTATTTTCCGGATACGGTGTACAATACGCTTTACAGTGAAGGGCTTGTCAGGAAAAGAAATGAGTCGGCAGTTGGCAGTCGGCAGTCGGCTTGGGGAAGTCAGCAGTTGGCAATCGGCAGTCGGCAGTCGGCAGTGTTGCGTGCTTTGAAGATTTTAAACCTCATTGCTAAAGCAGCGGTTGATGCGATTAAGGGAGGGGCGAGGGCTTCCAGCGTTGTTTATTATGCTCGACGAGCGGAATGAGTGTGGGCAGTGGGACATGAAAATATTACTGAGGATTGAGGGCTGAAGTGAGTAGAGGAATTGGATGTTGGGCCTAATAAGATCCCTCCCGTTGGTCGGGATGACATGGGAGGGGGGAGGAAGTGGGCAGTGGACAGTTGGTAGACCTCTCACAGGAGTTCGGGGTGACAGAAGAAAGGTATGAGAGTGAATGAGACGGGTGAGCAGGGACGAAAGAGACAACAGGGACAGCAGATAACCATTGGAATAGCAAAATTAAACCGCTGACTGCTGACTACCTACTGCCCACTGCTGACTGCCCACTGAAGACTGCCTACTTTTGACTGCTGACTGCCGACCGTCCAAGGGCTTTATCGAGCTGGGTGCCGGCGACGAGGTAGTCGTAGACTGCCTGGAGGTAGTTGGTTTTGGCTTTGTTGAGCTGGAGTTCGGCGTCGGTGAGTTCGAGGCGTGAGCCGATGCCCTCTTTGAAACGGAGCAGGGATATTTTGTAACTGCGTTCTGCGACATTTATGGTTTTGGACTGTACATCAATTCTCTTCTGTGATTCCCTGAAGTTCAAGAGCCGGACCTCAACTTCAGCGCGGATATTGGCCTTCAGATCTTCAACCCGTGTTCTGGTCTGCATCTGGGATATTTTGGCCTGTTCGACCTGGGCACTGGTGCGGTATCCGGTAAATATCGGCAGTGAAACCTCCAGACCTACGGCGGTAGAGACCGGCCAGCGGGAATCGGCTGTTTTTATATTATCGTTAAATGCTGTTTGCGATTCAAACTGGCCGAAGGCGCTGATAACAGGATAACGCTCTGCCCGGGCAGCGCTGACTTTGTCACCTTCTGCGTTTACCTGAAGGATGATCTGGTGCAGATCCGGCCTTTGATCAAGAGCTTCACGATAGGCTGCTGCAATATCCTGGGGGTAGGTTGCTGAGGAAAGTTCAAGCTTTCCTGAAAGGACAATAGTACTGTCGAGCGGAATACCGATGGCATTTTTCAGCCTGGTCATGGTTGTAGCTACACGGTTTTCTGCCTGAAGGAGATCGGGCCGGAGATTTTCAACGGAAAGATATGCCTTGAGGGTATCGATATCGGCCGCAACACCCTGACGGAACATTGCCTTGGTATCTTTTCTTGATTGTTCCCAGCGTTCTATGCTCTGCTCAATGAGTTTTAACTGATCCTTTGAAATGAGTGCGTCGAAATAAGACATCTTGATGTCGGCAATGACGGATGCTTCACTGTTGCGGTAGGCCTCATTACTCATTTTGCGGAGAGTGCCCGCGGCCTTGATTCCGGCAAAAGCTGCTCCGTTAAAGAGTGCCTGACGAAGCGTGACGGTAGCTGTTGCGGCATTATCGGCACTGATGACGAGAGGAATAAAGGAGTTCCCGGTGCCCCCGTTAAAAATATCGGGAAAAAAAAGGACGGAGGGTTTCAGGGATCGGGTGTAGGTAAAGTCTGAAGTAATCTGCGGAAGCACCTTTGCCCATGTTTCGCGGATTTTCTCTGAGGTCATATCACGCTCCAGCCTTGCGATTTCAAGCGTCCGGCTTCTTTCGAGCCCGATATGGAGGGCATCGTCAAGCGTCAGCGAGGCATTGGCAGGGAGAGCGGCGGCATGGAGGTTCGAAAATGCATTCAGTAAAAGAAACGGCACTATAAGGAGAAGTATCTGACGGAACCTGTTCATAAAAAAGTCTGTCTTGATGAAAAAAAACCTGACTGTCCCTCACTGAAAAAGCAGTAGTCTGAATATAAAAAAGTGATCGGTTTCGTAACAATCATTAGCGGTAACGTTCGTTCCATAAATGAGCGAGACGTTCGCGGATATATTTTTCGCGACCTTCATCTCCGGGACGGTAATATGCCTTTGGATCCAGGCCTTCAGGGAAATATCGCTGCGGTACAAAATGCCCGGGATAACTGTGCGGGTATTGATATCCTTCACCGTATCCTTCAGTTTTCATGAGCTTTGTCGGGGCGTTACGCAAATGAAGCGGAACCATGAGCTGCTGCATTGCTTTTGCCTCACTCATGGCTTCATTGATGCACTGATAGCTTGCATTGGATTTCGGGGCAGAAGCAAGATAGGTGACGCCTTGCGCCAGATTGATTCTTGCCTCCGGCAGTCCGATCAGTTCTACGGCATGGAAGACAGATACGGCAAGAGTTATGGCATAAGGGTCGGCATTGCCAATATCTTCGCTTGCAAAAATAACCATGCGCCGCGCTATGAACTTGGGGTCTTCGCCTCCCTGAAGCATCCGGGCAAGCCAGAAGAGTGCCGCATCGGGATCTGAGCCCCGCATGGATTTGATAAAGGCAGAAATGATGTCGTAGTGGTTTTCGCCCCCTTTATCGTAGAGGGGAGCACTGTGCTGGAGCGCACGGGAAAGCACCTCCCGATTCAAGACCATGGTGGCCTCGCCTTGCGGCATGAGAGAGAGGGCCGCTTCGACAGCATTGAGCGCTTTTCGGGCATCACCTCCGGAAAACTGGAGAAGAAAATCAAGGTCTGCTATCTCGATTGAAAGGGAGCGGAAAAGTGCGTCTTCTTTAAGTGCACGCCGGATCACTGCTTCGATCTCCTTCGGGCCGAGCGGTTTGAGGATATAGACCTGCATCCGGCTTAAGAGTGCGGCGTTAACCTCAAAGGAGGGATTTTCAGTTGTTGCACCTATGAGCACAATAAGCCCCTGTTCTATAGCGTGCAGAAGAGTGTCCTGCTGGGTTTTGTTAAACCGGTGAATTTCATCGATAAAGAGCAGGGTTCTGTGGCCGGAACGTCTTGATTTTTCAGCATTTTCCAGCGCCTTGCGGACATCTTTGACCCCGGAATCTATCGCGGAAAGCTGTTCGAATCGATAGCTCAGTGATGAGGCGCAAATTTCGGCAAGGGTTGTTTTACCGGATCCTGGAGGGCCCCAGAAAATCATTGAGGGCATTTGACCGCCAGCCAGAAACTTGCGAAGCGGACCGTTTGGGCCGACAAGTTGCTCCTGCCCTGCCATATCGTCGAGCGTACGGGGACGAACCCGTTCAGCAAGCGGCTGAAAATAGTTCAGTTCTTCCGGAGAGGAGGAAAAACCGAACAGATCGGACTGTGTGTCAGCGGTGTCAGGCATTTAAAATCCGTTCTCCTGCAACCATGCTTCATCAATCCGTGATTCAGAAACAGTTGAAGATGAACGGGCTCCAAGCTGTCGGGCAACATATTTTCCCAGAATATCAAACTCGAGATTTACCCTGCTTCCCGCTTGAAGGGAGTGAAGGGTTGTGTGCGCAAAGGTATAGGGTATAATTGCTACGGCAAAGAGCAGGGCATCAAGCTTTGCAACGGTGAGGCTTATTCCGTCAATAGTTATTGAACCGGCAGAGACAATGAACGGAGTGAACGCATCCGGATAGGCAATCCAGAGTTCACGGCTCGAACCCAGCTCCCTGATTTCATGCACAACTGCAGCACAATCAACATGACCGAGCACAAAATGTCCTCCGAGCCGGTCCATTGGACGAACAGCCCGTTCAAGATTGACCTGGGAGCCGTTACGAAGCGTGCCCAGTGTTGTTTTGGAAAGCGTCTCTTCAACAGTGTCAACCTCAAACCATCCTTCGCCGACGGCTACAACCGTCTGACAGGCTCCATTGAGACTGACGCTTTCGTCAATTGAGAGGGCGCTGAACTCACCGGAATTACTGTAGTGGACTCTGAGCCACAAGCCGCCATTTCGTTTAGTCACTCCAGTGACCTTGCCGACATCCTTGATGATTCCGGTAAACATTTCATTGTTTTTCACTTAACAGAGCAGCGGCGTCTTGAAAAAAAATCAAAACCCGGATTTTGTTTCAATATATCACCCTTACCGGTAGACAACAAACCCTGCGGCAGGTACCGTGATACGCACAGCTGAACCCTGAAGAGGCAGAACTGGAACACTCGTGCCGACCTGAAGCGAATCAGTTGAGAAAATACAGCTCATGGCGCTGCCCGCTGCAGAGTGAATAGCGCTGTCCACGACGATCCAGAGAGTAAGTTCACGTTCGGTATCGGTATTAATGGCGCAGAGACATTCCGACCCGGCAAAGATCCGTGACCATGCAATCACCCAGTGCAGTTCGCCATTGACGGGTTGGGGATAGTAAAAATCTTCTCCGCTTTCCGAAACCTGCCGTAAATACTGGCGACCTCTACGCAGGGCAATGTTTTCGCGACGGATTCGGGTAACATCCTGCACAAAGCGGTAGATCTCGCTATCCTCATTGAAAAAGTGCTTTCCGTTACTCTGAAAGGAGCCGAAGCTGCCTCCGAACATGCACTCACGAAGAAAAACATCACTATAGGAATCATCATCAAGACGCGGATCTGCACCGTTGAATCCCTGTTCAGTTCCATAGTAGATGCATGGAACTCCTGCAGAGGTGAGGTTGAGACCAAGGGCTGCCGGAAGCAGGCGGATACTGCGGGCATCGTCACCACAGAAACGGAATTTGTGTTGTACACCGACCTGGTCGTGATCATCCAGCATGGTGACAATATGCTTTGCATACCATTGATGGTTTCGCCTGCTGTCGAGAATACTGTTGCGGAAGAGATCGAAATAGCCTTCCTGCTCTTCGGTATCGGGATTTCCAGGACTTCTCCACCCTTTTACAAGAAACTCGAGCTTATCGGGAATGTCATCAATACCAAGTGCGGCATCGAGACCTGTTGCATCAAGAATGGTTGCTGCATTTGCCCGCCCTCCGGTTATTTCACCGATGATCGTAAAATTCTCCTTTCCGATTGATTCGGCAAATTCATGAATAGCAGTGGCAAAATACCTGACAGCGCCGGGCTCCATGTGTTTAACAGTATCAAGCCGGAAACCATCGATATCGGCAAAAGCAATCCAGAAGCGATAGACATCCGTCAGATATCGAAGAGCCGGTGAAACACTGAATTTCCGGACACGCAGCTCCATATCCTGAAGAGCAAGTGGATCGTTGAGTGCATCACCAAGATGTATATCTTTGAGCGAACAAAAATCGCCTTCCAGAAACTCGGGAAAGGAGTCCCACTGCCTGATTTCACCCCGACGGGTCCAGGTATCTGGCGACTGCAGCTCCTCTGGCCAGACAGCACCGTCAGGCCAGATATCATCTGCAAGAGTGTCCGGCACTTCGCCGAAAGGAATACTCCCTGCTTCGCCGCTGAAATAACGGTAGCCGTTTACAGGCCACTGCTCGCCCTCGTAGTAGAAAAAGCGCTGATTGCCCTGATAAGCATAGACATCTCCGGCATGATTGATGATGATATCGAGGATCACTCTGATGCCAAGGTCGTGCGCTGCTTTGACAAAATCTTTCAGCTCCTCTCTGGTGCCGAAATGAGAATCGACATTAAGAAAATTCTGGATTCCGTAACCGTGATAGTCATTGCTCTTCGTGACCTGCCTGAAAACAGGGCTGACCCAGATTGCTGTAATCCCGAGCCGGTTGAGATAACCAAGCTTCTCCTTCATTCCTGCAATAGTACCCCCGCACCATTTTTTTCCGGATTCAAACCATGCTTCACGTTCCGCATTGAAGGCATCGGTCCCGGGATTAAAAAGCGGAGTTTTACGGTTTGCCTGCTTGTCGGTCACAGGGTTCCCGTCTTTGTCGCAAAAACCGCCGTACTCCCTGCCATCAGAAAAGCGGTCAAGAAAAAGAAAATAGAGCACTTCATCCGACCAGGAGGCTGGAGAGGGATAAAAACGCCTGTTTTCGACCAGAGTTTTAAAATTGATTTCGCTAAGCCGTCGCTCAACGGGAGAGAAGAGAGTATCCTGAGGATTTTCGGGCATGATCAAGAAGATTTAGTAGTGCTGAGTGCTGAATATTTAGTTCTGAGTGCTGAGTTCTGAGTGCTGAGCTGAGATCAGTCGGCAATAAAATCAGTTCTGAGTAAAGAAAGATGAGGATCTTTTTTGTTGATGAGGAAATATATGTAAAAAATCGGGCGATTGAGAAGAGGAGGAGATTTGTGTTTGTGTGGAAATAATCAACAGAGGTTGCGTTCCCTGAAAAAAACGGCAGAACTGCCGGCTTTTTCAGGGATCAATATCCGGGGATTATTATGCAAGTACCTTGAGGACAGCACTGTAATCGGGTTCTTCAACAATTTCAGTGACCTGCTGGGTATAGCGGACTATACCATCGGCATCTATTATGACAATAGCTCTGGAAAGAAGCCCTTTGAGTGGTCCGGTGGTAATAGTGACACCATAATCCCGTCCGAATTCCGGGGATCGGAACACTGAAAGGGATACCACATTTTTCAACCCTTCGGTTTCACAGAAACGGCTTTGGGCAAAAGGCAGGTCAGCGGAAATACAAAGGACAACGGTATTGTCGAGCCTTGCAGCGTCCTGGTTGAAGTGCCTTACTGAAGAGGCGCAAACCGAGGTATCAAGACTTGGAAAAATATTAAGAACCAGCCGTTTACCGGCAAAATCGGCAGGACCGGCTTCAGAGAGGTCAGTTTTCACCAGACAGAAAAAAGGTGCTTCGGAGCCTTTGAGAGGAAGAGCCCCGATGCTTTCAACAGGATTGCCTTTGAAGGTGAGATGTGCCATAACAATTATTGATTAAACGTTGATGAATGATTTTTGGGGTGACGGAGTTCAGTTCAATAACAATAATTACGGATCGTTAACCAGTGTCACCGGATCATGAAGACGGGCCCAGATAAACAGTTTTGCAGCATCACGCGTCAACAGCCGGATGCAACCGTGTGAGGCTGGATATCCAGGAAGCGATTGCTGATGTATGAAGTAACCATTATGATAATTTATAGAAAACGGCATTGGTGCATTATCATACTTGAGAGAACGCTTCATGCGCTCCTTGTAATTTACATAAAACATGCCGGGAGGAGTGCGCCTCCTGGTTGAACCGGAAGAACACGGCCCCCAGAAGAGAAGCTCACCGTTCTCATAGGCACCAAAATACTGCATGTTCAGAAAAATCCTGATTTCGCGTTCTCCGCGACTGTCGGCAAGGTGTTTCGGTACAGGAACATAGCTCCTTGCCTTACTGAGATCCACAGGAACGAACACTTTTTTCCCTATCGGGAAATGCCGGGTATCAATCCTGTTGATTTTCATGAAAATTTCCATGCAGCTTGAGTCGGCAAAGCAGATGTTAGAGAAAGTTTCGCCCTGCTGAATCTTTCTTTTGATGAAACCGTCTGGATCCATCGAAGAGCTGCTTTGGGATGAAGAGGCTGAAGGTATCAGCACCGCCTTTGATATAAACGATGAGTCAGAGCGGGGTAAAGCCGGCATTACAGGATATTTCTCTGCTTTTTCCGTGGCCAGCAGGGTACCGGAGGAAACAAAAAAAAACAGAACCATACTGAGATGCAACGACTTATAGAGGGATAGCTGAGTGTTCACCTTTTTTAGATACAATCTGTTGTTAATGCCTTATCATAAGTGTCGCAGCTCAAACCGGTAAACTTGACTGCTTAACATAGCAAACAGTACAAACGTGTTCAACGTTTCAAGCTATTCCACGCATTCTCTAATCTCTCTCATACAGACGGCAAAACCTGATAATAACCGTTTACAGAAACAACCTGCAGGGGATAGTCAAACAAAGAGGAGAGCGTTGAGGAGGTCAGCACATCCGATTTGTTACCGTCGCTGACTATCCTGCCCTCTTTTAAAAGAACAACTCTTTCAATTTCAGGGGGAATCTCGTGAATATGATGGGTAACCAGGATGACTGTTTTCCCCGATCTCATCAGCATGCGGAGCGTTTCTATGTACTGAAATGCGGCTTTGAGATCAAGCCCGGTAGTCGGCTCGTCGAGCAGGAGTGCCTCAGGATCGTGGATGAGGGTGCGGCCGAGAAGGAAACGGCGCTGCTGTCCGGTTGACATGGTTCCAAAAGGACGATTTTTCAGTGACCCTATGCCCAGCCTCTCCATCACTTCCTCGGCTTTTTGCATGTCATCGGGACTGTACTGCTGATTCTGCCAGATATCGATACTGGCATAGATGCCCGATAAAATCACATTGATTCCGCGAGCTCCGGGAAGATAATCGTGCTGCAGATCATGGGAAACAATACCAAGTCGGGTGCGAAGATCCCAGACATTCCAGCGCTCCATACCAAAAATCCGCACATGACTTTCGGGGTCCGCGACAGGATAGATATCGCGGGAAAGCAGCTTCATCAGGGTGGATTTGCCTGCTCCGTTTGGTCCAAGAATGGCTGTACTGCAGCCTTCATCTACGGCGAGCGAGAATTCCCTGAAAACGCAGGTCGTTCCACAGTAAGCCGTTACGTGATGAATATCAATGAACTCCTCTTTTCTATGCTGGCTCATTATTTCCATAGACCGCTGCCGTGTGAAGCGCTGTAGCGTCCAGCGCCAAAAAAGAAAACTGCAAGAGCACCAAACAGATAAAGCGCCTGCAGTTCAAGGGCATAACCGCCATGTTCAGACATTGAAAAAAGCTGTTTTGAATGAACAAGATAGACGGCCATAGACATGACGAAAACCTGTATCAGAGCTGCAGGTCTGGTATAGATGCCCAACACCATAAAGAGCGGCGCTAGAAGCTCGCCGATAAGAATACCGTGCGAAAGATAGCCCGGCAGTCTGGCCTGGACAAGCAGAGTGGACACAAACCCGTATCCGTGCTGGAGCTTGCTGACTCCATGAAAAAACATGAGGGAACCTACTGAAACCCGCAGAATCAACTTTCCAAGATCACTGTTATTGACAAGACGCTCAAGCATGGGGAACTCCTTTTTACCTGTTTTTTACCCATTATCGGCGATGTTTTTGGAGGCCTTAATTATTCAAGATCTGTTTCACTCGGGACTCAATTTCAATTGACAATATAGCCCTCCACCAGGAGATCAATTCCGAAAAACCGGGGTGATTCAAATTGCAGATTGACTGACTGGTCAGGGATACTGATACCAAGGGGGGCAAATGCACTGAGGCCGTCGCCGCCGAAGATCTTTGGAGCAATAAACATATAGATTTTATCCACAAGCTTTGCACGAATAAATGAGGCGGAGAGCCGGCTCCCACCTTCAACCATAACTGAAAGAATCTTACGGTTGTGCAGTTCGAGAAGTACCTCACGAAGATTGAGTTCGCCGGCATGTTCATTGACAAATAACACCGTTACCCCTTTTTGTCTCAAGAGCTCTGCTTTGGGTAACTCCGACCATGAAGATGAGGCAAAGACAATGGTTAGCGCCTCGGAACCGAATATTTTCGCATCCAACGGCAGACTTAACTGTCGATCGAGAACAACTCGAAGAGGGTTTCGCCCCGGACAGTGCCTTACGGTAAGCATCGCATCATCAGCGCGAATAGTAGCCTCTCCAATGAGGATGGCGTCATAGACACTCCGGAGGCGGTGAACCTCGAGCCTTGCTGCTTCACCGGTAATCCAGCGGGATGCACCAAGCGATGTTGCAATTTTTCCATCTAGCGTTTGTGCAATCTTTATAGCCACCAGAGGCAGCCCGGCGTTATGACATTTAATAAATGCCTCATTGAGTTTCATGCACTCCGCTTCAAGCACAGCTTCTGTAACATCGATTCCTGCTGCAAGAAGCTTTTCAGTCCCTTTTCCTGCCACAGCAGGATTAGGATCCCGGCAACCGATGACCACACGGGGTATTCCCGTTTCAATAATGAGATCACTGCAGGGTGGGGTTTTTCCGAAATGACAGCAGGGTTCAAGATTAACGTACAAGGTTGCATGGCTAAGCAGGTCGAGATTGGACACTGACGCTATTGCATGCACTTCTGCATGTGTACCGCCAAACTTCTCATGCCAGCCTTCACCGATAATTTCGCCGTTATAAACAATAACCGAACCAACCATTGGATTAGGACTTACCTTGCCGGCCCCCTTCATGGCTAGTTCAAGACAACGACGCATATAAAGAACATCATCACTCATCGGCATGGTCAATCCTTTTGGTTACACATAGTTACCTGTACAAGCCTGATACCTGAGAGCCTGAGCAGTTCATCGATATGCTCGATTTTATAGGGTTTGTCGTAATAGATGGTTTTTATGCCGACATTAATAAGCACTTTAAGACAGTGAATGCAGGGGCTGGCCGTAATATAGATATCGGAATCCTTGATCGATATGCCATGTTTTGCAGCCTGGGCGATGGCATTGATTTCCGCATGAATGGTATTAACGCAGTTCTCTTCGACAGTTCCATCGGGATGAGTACTCCGGTAAATATGGCAATTGCTGTCGTTGCAGTGAGGAAGCCCGGAGGGTGCTCCGTTGTACCCGGTCGAAAGAATATTGTGATCCCTGACAATCACTGCACCGATGTGACCACGGGTACAGGTCGCTCTGCGGGAAATAAGTTGTGCGACACTCATAAAGTATTCATGCCAGCCGAGCCGCTTTAAAGGTTCTGAGCCATCGTTTCTTTCATCACCTGAGCAACAACATCCCGTCTTTGTTTCATCCGGCATAGCCATATTATTTAATACATTAGAAAGACGTCTTTGGTTACCGACTTTTTTTCTTATTTTAATTACACTTAAGTGATCTCACACTTCCCTTTCATTACTTTGATTTGTGCTTTTATTGAAGGTTTTTGCTACTAATTTGCTACTATTAAAACCAGCAACGTTTCCTACTACTAAATGACTTATTACCCCAATGGCTTCTGTTAAGATTATCAAAAGACAACAAACCAATAACGGTAAAATTTGGCTTCGGCTCGAGTACTATGAAGGTACGAGTGAAAATCAGAATGGAAAGGCAGTCGCCAAAAGAAGTTATGAAGCTTTGAAGCTTTTTTTATACTCCAAACCGAAAAACGTCCAAGAAAAAGAACATAACAAAGACACGGAAATTCTTGCAAATAAGATACGAACCCAAAAAGAACATGAGATTAATAAAGAAGCATGGGGTTTTAAAACAAAACCTAAGGAGTCAGTCAAAGTTATAGAATACCTTAAAAATTACACCGAAACACATAAAGATAATTACAACACTCACAGCATATTTATTTGCCTTACCAAGCATCTTGAACACTTCATTAACACAACATATAAACGCCAAGAACTGACCTTCGCTGAAATCGATACAAAGTTTTGTGAGGA
>Ga0209697_10002429_pt1 | contig 26860 bp, 20 predicted proteins | sample AliMusrvi5mmetaG_FD_184115 | JGI IMG/M metagenome (GOLD analysis project Ga0209697, IMG submission 184115) | Freshwater lake bacterial and archeal communities from Alinen Mustajarvi, Finland, to study Microbial Dark Matter (Phase II) - Alinen... | ecosystem: Environmental > Aquatic > Freshwater...
CCCTCCAACTGCCCACAGTCGCCCCGTTCCCCTTAACCATCGAGAAAGCCAACATCCTCGGCATCCAAGCCGAGCGTTTGAGCGCAACCGTATCGCTGGCGAATCCCCAGATCAGTGTGACCGACGTGGCGATCTTGTGGCCGGACAAAGCTTTCACCATGAACGTTGCGGGTTATGTCACGGTCAACTTCGCAACGCGTCTCGTCGACGGCAACGCCAAAGGCCAGGCCTTTCCTGCCAATATTATGCCGTTGCTGGCCGCCCTGCACTCTCATGCAGCCATCAGGCACGTGAATTCCTTTTCGAAGATAGAGCGTCCCGTAAATGCGGAGGCCACCTTCAGCGTAAATATCGACAACAGCGACTTCTCCCTCCTGCTCGCGCTAGACGTCGGCCCGTGCACCTACCGAACGGTTCCGATGAAGTACGCCAAGGGAACACTCGGCGCCTACGGCACAAACATCTACACGACCGTTGTCGTCGGCCCCCTTCAGGCGGAAAGCGCCACCGGCCCGCTTGGGGGCACACTCGTATACCGCGAAGAAACAGAAAGCGTGGCGTTCGATGCGACAGCCAGCATGGATATCCACGAACTGGCAACCGTCGTCGACATCTTGCAACACGGAGAGCTCAAGCCCATCCTCTGCGACACCCCGCCGACGGTTACCGCCAAAGGCATCGTCGGCGCCGACAGAAAAAGCACCATCACAAACGACCTCACAGGTCACATCGACCTGCCCAGCGGCTCGATCTTCAAACTGCCGGTGAAAAACGTGACCAGCGACTTCGCTGTGAAAGGCGATTCCGCTCTTTTTGAAAACGTGAGCGGCTCATCCGCCAGCGGCGGCAAGATCGCAGGCAGCATCGATTTCTTCTTCCCCGGAGGCGCAACAAACGCCACCCTTTTCTCCACCCGCGCCACGTTCGCCAATGTCGACCTCTCCGATCTCGAAAGAACGTTTAACCTCACGACCAACGCGCGCGCAGGGTTGGTTTCCGGCAGCGTCTCCCTCGTTGGCCATGCCGGCGACCGGACAGCAGCCTCGCTCGCAGGCGAGGGAAAACTGCACATCCGCGACGGGCTCATCAACCGCATGCCTCTTTTCGCCGGCTTCACCGACTATCTCGTGCACACCATTCCTGGTGTGTCCGCATTGGTCAACCAGTCTTCCGGATCGATGGACTTCACAATCGAAGACGGCGTTCTCCGCACTGACAACCTGCTGGTTGAGGGCGACCTCTTCAGCATGCAGGGCCGGGGCACCTGTAACCTCGACACCGAACATCTCGACTTTTTGGTGCGCGCCAACATTTTCAAACAGAAAACCTGGGCGGGACGCATCACCCACCTAGTCACGATGCCGTTCACCCGGCTGTTGCTGGAGTTCAAGGTTTTCGGCACGCTCGACAAAACGGACTGGTCCTATGTCAGCATCATCGAAAAGATCACCGACAGTATCACCGACATTTCGGGTCAATTCAAAGCGACACCACAATCCACCGAACAACCTTCCCATCCGCCCGCCGCGCCCTGAGGCGCCACACACCTACCCTATGCGATTTATCCTTCACACCTACGGCTGCCAAATGAACGTCCGTGACTCCGAAGCGGTTTGCGCTTTGCTCGAGGCCGCAGGACACCAGAAGGCTGCAACCGAAAACGAAGCCGACCTTATCGTTGTCAACACATGCAGCGTGCGCGGAAAAGCAGAGGATAAAGCGCTCGGAAAACTCGGTCTGCTCTGCACCACCAAGCGTGAGCGCCCTGACCGTATCATTGGCGTGATGGGGTGTATGGCCCAGCGTCTCGGCGCCGACATTTTCAAAAAAGTTCCCAGCCTCGACTTTACAGTAGGCACCCGCAGATGCGGTGCTATTCCACGTCTGGTGGCACGCGTTCAGGCCGGCGAAACCCAGATCCATGAGATCTCCAGCCCGGACGAAACGCCGGACGTGCCAGACGCCCACAGCGAGTCGGGGTTCTCGGCCTTTGTGACTGTTCTGCTCGGCTGCAACCGCCGCTGTGCCTACTGCATCGTTCCTGATGTGCGCGGCCCTGAGTTCAGCCGCCCTGCGCGCGAGGTCATTGCCGAGATCACCGCGCTCACCCGCCACGGCATCCGCGAGGTGACCCTCCTCGGGCAGAGCGTCATGAACTACGGCCGGGCCAACGGGGTTTGGGAGGCCGCCGATCCGGCCAGCCCTGGCGGCTTCACCGAACCCTTCTCCCGCCTGCTGGAGGCTGTCGCCGCCATTCCCGGCATCGCGCGTATCCGCTTCACATCAGGGCACCCCTCGGGGTGTACCGATCAACTCGTGCATGCCGTACAAAGCCTGTCCCAAGTATGCCACCACCTCCATCTGCCCGTGCAGTCCGGCTCAGACCGCATCCTGCGCCTCATGCGCCGAGGCTACAAGCGCGCCGACTACCTCGACGCCGTGCGACGCCTGCGCGCTGACATGCCCGACTTCGCGCTCACCACTGACGTGATCGTCGGTTTCCCCGGTGAGACGGCTGAAGATTTCGAGGAGACTCGCTCGCTGATGCGCGAAGCCGACTTCGACAATGCCTTCATTTTCAAGTATTCGCCGCGCCCCGGCACGCCTGCCGCCGTTTGGAAGGACGATGTGTCCGAAGCCGAAAAGATGCGGCGGAACCAAGTGCTGCTCGAGGATCAGGACGTTCGAGGACTCGCCGCCAACCAGAAGCTCGTCGGCACCGTTCAGCACGTGCTGGCCGAAGGACCCAGCCTGCGCAACGCCGCACGCTGGTCCGGACGTTCGCCGGGCAACAAGATTGTGATCTTCGACCCGCAACCCGGCCTGCAACCTGGCGCGCTGGCAAGCGTCCGTATCACGCGCGCAGCACCGCAAACCCTCTACGGCGACGTCTGCGTATGACCGTGTCCGGCATGCGCCTGAACGACACAGTCATTTGCCACATCGAGAAACTCGTTTACGGTGGCGACGGGTTGGCTCGCATCGACGGCCGGGTGATTTTCATTCCCGGCACTGTCACAGACGAAACCGTCTCTGCCCGCGTGACGCAACTGAAGCCGGGTTTCGCGCGCGCCCGCTTACTCGATATCATCGAGCCATCTGCCGTACGCATCGATCCCTGCTGCCGCGTCACCGACCGCATCACCGGTGCGTCCAGTCAAGTTCCCGGCTGCGTTTACGACCATCTCGATTATGCTGCAGAGCTTCTGTCCAAACAGCAGCAGTTCGAAGGCTTCCTCGCCCGCCTGACGCACGGAGAGACCACCGTCGTTCTGTCGCCCTTCGCCTCCCCCACCGCGCTGCACTACCGCAACAAGATCGTCCTTCACGCTGTCCGCGACCGGCGCGGCACGCGTCTCGGCTATTTGCAGGAGCCCGCGCACCGCATCCTCGACATCGAAGCCTGCCCACTGGCCTGCGACGCCATCAACGGCGCACTCGCCGACCTGCGCGACTCCGGTCATCTGACAACTGTTCCGCCTGAGGCTGACATCACCTTCCGCCACACGCTGCACGACGGCGCCGTCTGGTGGGTGAACCGTGCACCGCCTCCCATGCCCTGCGCCGACTTGCTCACCGAGTCCAGCCCAGCCGGTTTGTTGCGCGTGCCGCGCGACGGCTTCTACCAAGTCAACCCTGCGGTTGGCGACGCACTCGTACGCACCGTTGCGGCCTGGTTCGCCGAAGCGCCCGAGTACGCAGAGCTCCTCGATCTTTACTGCGGCGTCGGCGTATTCGGGTTCGGCTGCATGGCGGCGGGCGGAAGCCGCCTCACCGGCATCGAATCCGGCCGCGCCGCCGTGGCCGCTGCCAACCTGAATGCCGCCACGCTCGGCGTCAAAGCCACCTTCCACTGCCATGCGCTGGGACAGGCAAACATCCCCTTCGCCAGCCTCATCCGCGACCCTCGCCACACGACCGCCATCGTGGACCCGCCGCGCGATGGCATGGCGCCCGAGATAACCCGTGCACTCGCCGAAAGCGGCATCGCACGTCTCTTCTACGTCTCCTGCGATCCAGCCACCTTGTCGCGGGATCTCACGGCTCTTCTGCCGGCAGGACGCTATCGGCTCACCCGCGCGCGCCTGTTCGACATGTTTCCGCGCACCGCCCACTTCGAGACCCTTGTTGAATTGATTCGCATGTAGGCGCAGGGGGCCAGAATAACCTTTTGAAACCGCAGGCACCCCCCCAGAACGCATCCAGCGCTCCCTGTACGCGTAAGCTCATTTTCCACAATTTTGGACTTGCGCAAAAGAACAGAAGTATTTTAACATACTGTAATCACTGGTTTTTGTTTTACGGGGCGTGCCGTAATATCTGTCGGTTAGCGGTAGATGGTGTGGTGCGTCTGGGCATTCTGTTATGCCCTCGGTGGCGGCTTGTGCCATGGAAGCCGACGCTGTCGGATCAAGCAATGACATGGCAGGACACAGAACACACAAGGAATGCAGACATGGATATCTATGTTGGCAACCTTCCGTACTCAACAGCAGATGACGACCTGAGAAGTCTCTTCGCGGCGCATGGTGAGGTTGCCTCCGCCCGTGTCGTCATGGATCGTGCGACGGGCCAGTCCAAAGGTTTTGGCTTCGTCGATATGCCTGACCGTAATCAGGCCCAGCAGGCGATTAACGCGCTGAACGGCTACGACGTTGATGGCCGCAAACTGCGCGTGAACGAGTCCCAGCCCAAGCCGCGCGATGACCGCGGTTCCCGTGGCGGCGGCGGTGGCGGCGGTTTCCGTGACCGTCGCGAACGCGGTGGCGGCGGTGGCGAGCGCTGGTAATCACACACACGAAATCGAACACAATACGTGACGGCACCCTTCACCGGGTGCCGTCTTTTTTAATGTTCGTCACCCAACTTGAACTCGACCGTCAGCGTTTCGTACTGCTTGAGGAAGGCCTGAGAGAGCCCACGGATCGGTGCCGCGTTGGCCGCTGCCTTGAGCACCGTCTGATCGAAAAACACGCTGCCTGAAGACTGGCGGATATGGTAGCTCACCACACGTCCAGCACTGTCCAGCCGGATATCCAGCAGGGCCGGACGCTGTCCCGCATCGCCCGTCCCCGGCTGCTCCCACGCATCGAACATCGCTCGCCGCACCAACACCACGCAGCGCGAGATCTCGTCGTCGGGAATCATGTTCCGAGTGCCCGCCCGTGCGCCATCCTGCAACGCCTTTTCGATATCTGCACGGGAAAGCGCCTTGTCCGTCAGCGGCTTCGTGCTGACTGGCTTTGACGGATCAAACGGCTTATAAAGTTTGTCAAACGTGGGCTGAGCCGGGGTCACCGGTCTCGTCACTTTGGGGCCTTTCTTGAACTCTTTCTTCTCCTCCACCTTGGGTGGCGTTTTCACTTCAGGCTTCACCTCAGGTTTAGGCTTGGGTTTCGGCTTGGGCTTTTCTTTCTTTTCTATCACCATCGAATCCTTGGGCGGATCGGGCAACGGCACAGGCGGCGGAACATCCGGTTCCGGCTCCGGCTCGACGTCTGGCGTTGTTGTCTTTGCTGGCTGCAACGGGGGCGGCCTGTTCGGCTCGACCAGATTCTGTTCAAGCACAACTGTGAAGTCTACAGGAACGACAAGGTCCTTTGGACGGAAACCGGGGATGAGCGGCAAAACTACCGCGATGAACAGCACGACGCCATGCAGCGCACATGACCATTTCAGCGAATTGGAATAAACCGGCCCCTTCACATCTCTCTCCCTTACCCCGTCCCTGAGCTCCGACATCAACGCTGGCAGGAACTCCTCCAAAAGCGCCCGCGGCCGACTCGGAGAACCGCCCTACCGTCCTAATCCGGCAGCGGCATGAGTGCCATCCGAGCGCTCATCGGTGCACCTATCCATGTCCGTCCCTCTCTGCCGCCCGACCTCAGGGCCGCCATACAGCGGGATCACCCGGCTTGCCTAACCCGCCGAAAGCGATTCCGGCCCCAAACATGCTAAAAGCCTTCGGGACGAACTGAAAAAAGTGCTGCTAAGAATGCGCCACACGCGCCCGGTTGTCAATCCCATGTTGCAACAAAAGAACCGCTTGCCAAGCCCTTTCAACGCAACTAAACTCAGGGCCATTCACCGAATAGAGGAGCCGCACATGTCCGACCCGTTACGTGTCACGATCAGCTACCGCGTCCCATACGCCGACACCGACCAGATGCATGTCGTTTACTACGCCAATTATCTGGCCTTTTTCGAACGTGGACGCAATGAACTTCTGCGCGCCTGCGGCACCACCTATCACGCCTTAGAAATGAGCGGCTTCGGCCTGCCCGTCGCGGAGGCGCACGTCGCCTACCTTGCTCCGGCCACATACGATGATTTGCTGGAGATCACCGCGTGGTGCGAAGGGTTCAAGGGGGTCCGGCTCACCATCCGCTGCGAAGTCCGCCGCGACGGCAAGCTCCTCGCCGAAGGGTACACCGTCCACGCCCTCGTCGAATTGCGTACGCTGCGCCCGGTCCGCCCCACGGCGGAACTGAAGGCTGCCCTTGGCTGTCCGACTCAGCCGTCAGCCTAACGTCAACTAGGCTTTGGACAGAACACATGGCATGCCAGGTTTTCAGGCATCTCGGTGCCACCGCCGACCTGACTTTGGAGCCTTCTTATTCCCCTGGCGTCTGGCCGCTCAGAGCGGTTCCACGAGCTGCGAGGACAGCACGCGCAACGTTGCCTCACTCAGCACGAAGAGGACATCCAGCCCGCGCACCATTGCATACCGTTTGCCGAACCCAGCCTCTTTGCCAATCAGCAGTGTCTTGCGCACCGCGTCGGCAGCGTCCACATCCACGCTCACCTCCAACCAAGGCGAACGCAATCCGTACGCATCGATATCTTCGAGTGAGAGTCCGAGTTTTTCGATCCGATCCGCTTTAAGTGCAACCATCTGGGCAAGCCACGCGCTGAGCCGGTCCGCATCCACCTTGCCCGTCACGCCCTCTCCAAGACGCCACACTGCGCCACCGCTCTCGCGCTGCAAGATCGCACCGCCGGAGACCCTTTTCACCGTGATCCTTCTGAGGCTCTCAGCGGGCAAGGCCAGAACCGTCTTATCGCGCAGCCCGAGCAATCCGATCATGCTCACGAGCGCGGGCGGCACGTTGCTGCTTGCCACACGGAACACCGTAGGCGCGTTGGTGAAGGTGATGCGATAATAGGTCCCCTCGTAATCGTCCGGTGTGATTGCGAAGCGCCATGACGACTGATCCGAAACCAACTCCACATGACTCAGCGACGGGCTCAACTCGCTTCCGATTCGCCTCGGATCGCTCTGAGCCTCATCGACGACAGTCTCCGCCTTCAAGCGCAGCAACTGCTCCACCGTATCTTTCATGACATGCTGGTCTGCCACATCCGAAACAGGTGCCTGCATTTGCCAGAGCGCGTTGGTCTGTGTCAACACAAAGAGCATGTCTCCAAAGAAAATCTGCAGCCGCCGGACACTGTCGGGCTTCTCGAAAAAGAGACGCGTGTCACGCAGATCAGATGGCAACAGATTGAACGCCTTCACGACCTGATTGGAAACAGCCCCGACCGTGTCGCCGCCTTGCAATAGCACGTAGTTGAGCGAATCCGAGTCGTCCAGCGCGCGGCCGAAAACAACCTTTGCGGAAGTCGACGACGACGCTTCCTGAACGTGGATCTGAACAGCCGCGTCCGTACCGAGACCGTACAGCTCCATGCGCGTTTTGAGCGCTGAATCCGCCTCCGCGACATCCATCACGTTCGACACGGTCGGCCACACAAAACGCACCGCGCACGCGCTGTAAAGAGTGTCCAGCAGCGCCTCCACCTTCTCGTCGGAGGCGGGCGCGGGCGCGGGCTGAACCATCCGCCACGCACCCGTCTCTTTCGAGAGCTTAATGAAGGGGCGCCCCGGCGTCCGCAGTTCGATCATCCGCAGCAGTGACCGATCACTGTGCAACAGTTTGCGCGACCGCAAATCGTCCGCGGTTCGAGGCAGCGCCGCATTCAGCTCCGCAGGCAGAACCAGCACCTGATCCATCTGGTTCATGCGCACATACACCTCTTTGCCCAAAGGCGAGAGCGACCCCAGCCGGATCTCGTCGTTGCGCTGCGCACCCCGCAGCGTCACACACACAGCGGCAGGGGCAAGGCCAAACTCCTTCAGCGACAGTTCGCGACGGCGAAGTTCCTGGAAACTAAGAGCATCGGTCACGCGCGCGTTTTCGAAGGCGTCTACCAGGCGCGCCACCGTACCCTGATCCACCCGGGAAGGGAATGGCGAGTACATATCCCACCGCCCGCCCTGTCGCCGCAGCTCCATCCGGGTCTCACCCCGTTCCACCGTCACGCTGTCCACGGTGTCCAGAGGATGCTCGAACAGCACGGCCCTGATCTTGCTCTCCGCAGGAAAGAAGCGGATGCGCCGCTGCACGCCCCACAAGAGCAGCGCGCAGACACTGATTCCGGCCAACAGGAAAATGATGATCCGTCGATTACCCATACCCTCTTCTCACTGCCGCTTGCTAAGTGACAACAGCATGAACACCAACAGAAACGCAGCCGGCACAACAGCCGCCGACCAGAGCATGAAAACAACCCACTGCCGCCGCGAGAACCCCGTCACCAGTGTCGCGTCGCCGCCCAGTGAAGTTGCCGTGCCGGTGTCTACCCCAGCCAGCCACGAAAGCGCGTTCATGAACAAGTCGCGGTTGGCGTTCGCCCGCGTGGCCAAAGTTCCGTTCATCACAAAATCGGTCTCGCCAAACACACAGACCCGCGTCGGCTTGAAGGCCACATCCTTGGACACCGTTCCTCCGCGCTCGGAGACCGCCGCCACCGCCACCGGCCCGCGCAACTCGCTCTGCACGTCGAAATGCCGCGGGAAGACCTCCGGGTGCAACTCGCCCCATCCATCGCGATCCGTGCTTGCGATCAGCGTCACCTTCGGCCGGTCTGCCCCTCCCTCCATCGACGCGTCCGACACCGCCTCCAGACAGACCGCATACCCGAACACCACAGAGACGTTGCTGAGGTTCCGCGTGATCACATGGTCTGCAAACGCGGACACCACCACCTCCTGTCCAGAGAGCGTCTTTGGGCTAGCTGCAATGAACGGGGTCAGACGGATACCCCATTTTTCAAGAAGCGGCTCCACGCCGGTCGCCGTCCCCGGCGAAACCAGATACAGCAGCCGGCCGCCGCGCTGCAGAAACGCCTCGACCATGTTCTGCTCCTCTACCGCCATCGCACGCCGTGCCCCGGCGATCACCAGCACGTGGCAGTCCGCCGGAATCTGGACCAGCCCCGGCAGCGTCAGCGCCCGGATGTCAAAACCTTCGCGTTTCACCTCGCGCGCGATGTCGGAAAAGCCCCGCAATTCGTCGTAGTCGTCAAACCCCACTTCGCCGTGCCCTTGCAGCCAGTAAACAACTGAGTGCTCATACGGCAACGACAGCCGGGAAATCGCCGAAGCGCACACCATCTCTCCCCTGAAAACGCCCAAGCCCGAGCCTTCTTTCCGAGTCTCTTGCCCCTCCTGACCCCGCAGCGGCGACTGCTTGGTCAGCATGTCGTCAAGAGTCACCACGATCCTCCGCCGCTGCCGCTCGAACAACAACGCATTCTCGGGCACGCCCCACGACGCCAGCTGCCCCGCACGCGTCAGATCCCACCGCGGATCGACATACTCGATGACAATCTCCGCGCCCGCAACGCCGCGCGACGCCTGCCGGATACCCCTCAGCAAACGCGATACCGGACGAAACATCGGATGACGCCTGTCCATGAAGCAGGCGATTTTGATCGTGCCCTGCGTATCGGCCAGCACATCGCGCGTCCGGTCGGAGACAAGACGGACAGATCCCACCGACATCTCCCATGTCAGGTTGAGCCGATATGCCAGCACGATCACCAGACACGCCAGAACAGCACCCAGCGCAATGGCTAACACCGACGAAGCCCGCAACATCCGGCGGCCCGTCCGCTTCGCACTCGGCTCTTTATTTTGGTTTTGCTCTTCGCTCACATCAGAAACTCCACAGGCAGTCCGCCTCAGCCCCTTAGCCGCAGACAGGCCAACAGCTTGGAACAGCCGAACAGAAAGAACACGGTCAGTGTCACATAAAGCGCGATCACCGCCGTCGAAAAAAGTCCGGTCGAGAAATCATACACGTGCATCAACAGCGGCAGCCATGCCATCTCCATGCGGACAGACGGAATCCATGCCAGAATCGCGGCGTACACCGCCACGGGCATCCCGCTGCACAACACCAGCGAACTCACCGCCGCAGCCGCCTGGTTGCGGAAAAAGACCGAGACCATCGTCCCCGCCGCACACCAGACCGAAGCCTGCAGCAAAAGGATCAGATACGTAGCCGCAAACGCCACCGGCCGCACCAAGCCGTGCACCGGCGCCGAGAGCGAAGGCAGAACCGCCATCGGGACCACCAGCGACAACGCCAGCGAAAGGCCCATCACCGTCATCGCAGAAAGGAACTTGCCGATCACCAAATCACGCTCTCGAATCGGAGAAGCCATCAGCAGATCGATCATGCCCGTCGAACGTTCCTCGGCGAACAACCGCATGGTGAGCACCGCACTCAGGATCGGCAGCCACGGCGCAACCGAAACGCCCCAGATGCTCTGTATCTGCAGCACGCTTCCCTCGTGCTGCCGCAGCAGCATCACGAACGTCCAACCGCAAACGGACAGAAACGCCGCCACCGGCACACAGCACGAGAACGCCCCGCGGAACGCCCTCACTTCGCGTAGCCATGTCACTTGAATGGCTGTCATGGAACACCCTCCGCAGCGGTTCCGGATGCGATCTGACACTCCAGAAGTCTCGCCAGATCAGCCTTGTTGTGATCGTTCACCCGGTACAGCGCCACCACGCGACCGCCATGCAACACCACAAAACGCGTGCACCACTCCAGCATCTCATGGATCTCATGACCCGCCAGAACCACCGCCGCGCGGGCAGACGCAGCCGTCAACACACCCGCAATTTTTTTGCGATGCGGCACGTCGAGGCCGGCCAGAGGATCGTCCAGCAGCAAAAGCTTGGGATGCATCACCAGCGCATCGGCCAGGCCCAAACGCTTACGGTACCCGTGCGACAGCAACCGCACCCGCGTCCTTTGCGCCTCTTCCAGACCGCACTGCTCCAGCGTCTCGCTCACGCGGCGCCGCACCCGAAGGTTGCGCTCGCCCTTCAGCCTCACACGGTAGGTCAGATACTCCTCCACCGTCATCTCGCTGTAGAGCGGACAATGTTCCGACAGATATCCGATGCCGCGGCGGTATTTGATCGGACGCGTCAGCGGGTCGACCGCATCGAGACGCACACCCCCCGAATCTTGCATCAGCAGACAGGCTAACACCCGCAGCAACGTCGTCTTACCCGCACCGTTGGCTCCTGTCACAGCCACGATCTCACCCGGCGCAACGTCGAACGTGATGTCGTCGAGCACCTTGTGATTTCCGTATGAAAACGTGATATGGTCTATTTCTAGCATGGCTCACTACCCGGAGGCGTGTTGCGCGAGTGTATCGCTGAAAAGGGCCAACACCGCGCGCAACAACGCCGTACGCGCCGCCAACATCGTTCCGTCGCGCGCTTCGACAACCAGCCGCAGATAGGGCTCCGTATTCGATTTACGGACATTGAACCACCAATCGGCAAACTCGATCCTCACGCCGTCGAACGTGGCCTTCGCCAGCGGCGCCCCAAAAGGGCCCAAAGCTCCCAGCAACGCCGCAACCGCCCCGTCCTTATCCGCGACCCTGAAATTCATCTCGCCGGAATTGGCGTAACAACGGACAGGAGCGACCAAACCGCTGAAACTCACGCCGCGCCGCTTGGCCTCCGCCAGCGCACCCAGCACCAGCAGCGCCGCCAACTCGCCCGAATCGCAACAGAAGAAATCGCGGAAATAGTAGTGCCCGGCCAATTCGCCACCGCACACCGCACCCGTCTCGCGCAAAAGCACCTTGGCGAAGGCGTGGCCGACTTTTCCCATCACCGTTTTCGCGCCGTCCGCATGCAGCGCCTCGATCACCCCGCGCGACGTCCGAATGTCGTAGATCACCGTAGCCCCCGGCTCGCGCATAAGAAACGTGTGGGCAATCACTGGAATCAGATAGTCGGGCTGGATGAATGCGCCCGTCTCATCTACAAACATCACACGGTCGGCGTCTCCGTCAAAAATGACTCCCGCATCCAGCCCAAGCGCCTTCACCCGCTCCATCAGTTGCGCGCAATTCTCGACCTCCAGCGGGTTTGGCGCGTGATGTGGAAAATGGCCGTCCGGCACCTCGTTGAGATACACCGGCCCCTCGCCCAACACATCGCGGATCACGAGCCCAGCCATGCCGTCCGAACAGTCCACAGCCAGCCGCAGTCCCGACAGGTCGGCCCGATAACTCCGCAGCCACCGCACGAACGCCTCGCGGTAAGAGACCGCGCGCACCGTGCCCGCCGTAGCCGCCACTGGCGGCAGCGTTCCAGAAACCACGCGCGCCTCCACATCGGACAACCCCGTGTCGTATCCCACGGGAATCGCGCCGGCACGCGACACCTTCATGCCGTTGTGCGAGGCGGGATTGTGCGAGGCGGTGATCTGTACCGAAGCGTCATAGCCTCCCTGCGCCGTGAAGAAATAGACCATCGGCGTTGTCGCCAGCCCCATGTCGTCCACATCGCAACCGGAGGCGGTCAGCCCGCGACAGAGCGCGTCCCGGATTGCCTCGGAAGAGAGTCGCGCGTCGCGCCCAACAAGCATGCGCCGCGCACCGAGCACCTGCGGCAACCACCGCCCGATGCGGAACACGGTTTCGAGATCGAAGTCCGTCCCGAACGCCCCACGCATGTCATACGCTTTGAAAAACGACATTCCACGCCCTTTTCTTCCCGCAGCTCAACAAACGAACTGCCTACTGAATCACCACCAGCGAGATGCCGGCATGCGCTTCCTTAGGCTTCATCGCCTTCAGCCAAGCAGGCATGTCTGAACTGGCCGAGACGCTTCCGTTCGTCGCACCTCCCGCAGGTTCAGGCGAGACCGAAGCCAGCGTCTGCATCACCTCCTGCAAGCGCGCGGCGCTGCGCCGGTCCCGTTGCAATGAGGTCGAGAAAGCGCCAAGGATGCCGCCAACCAGCAGACAGATGATCGATACAAGCGCCATCGTCGAGAGTGTCACCGACGGCTTTCCGTCCCTGTCGATGCGCAAGCCCGACTCCATTTTCGCCCGGTCCCGCACAGCCTCCAAGCGCTCGCGCTCCAGCAGGATGCGCTCGCGCTCCAGCTTGAGCTTCTCCTGCTCAATCTGCAACTCCGTACGCGAGAGCGTTTCCTCCGACGTCCGGGCATCCGTGCCGGCCAAATCCACCTGTTCGTCCATAGACCGCCTTTCACTGCCGCTGCTAACTTCAGAAAGCGCGTATCAGTATAAAGCAAAACCCGCCCCGTCGAAACAGGAAAACGCGGTTGCCCTTAAATGCGAATGCAACGTGCGGCACACTTGACGCGGCCTACCGAAGCTTCTATCCTTTCACATTTCTTTTGCAGTGCCCCATCCTTTCACGAGGACCGCCCGCGTACCCGAAGGCTATCAAGGGCAACCTCTATTTGACAAAGAACCTCTTTTCTATGGAAAGCTCCCCGTTCTCCCTCCGCCGCCAATGGTGCCAACTGTTAGCCCTGACTTTGGCACATGCGGTTGCCGACACCTTCGGCGGCCTTGTGGCACCGGTGTTGGTGCCGATGCGCGACCACTTCGGCCTCACGCTCGCCCTGCTGATTTTCGTCTCGTCGCTGCTGGGATTCTCCGCGAACATCTTCCAGATACCGGTCGGACACCTGCGCGCCAGATGGACTAGCCCCGGCCTGATCTGCCTCGGCGTACTGCTGGCCGGCACTGCGGTGTTTATCACCTCACTGCCGCCAGGGCCGCTCTGTTTGCTCCGGATGTCCCTCATCGCCTTGGTGGCCGGCTTCGGCATCGCCGTAGTCCACCCCGAAGGACTTCGCGCCGTGCACGGTCTCGACAAGATCCCCTCTTCCCTGTCCACCGCCGTTTTCATGGTGGCAGGCTTTCTCGGCTTCTCCAGCGGGGCGCTCCTCTCGTCGACGCTCACAGAGCACTTTGGCCTTCAAAGCATTGCCTGTCTCTACGCGCTCGCGCCTGTCGCTGCAGCTCCGCTTTTCTTCAGCGGCATCCGCCTGCCGATCGACACCGGAAAGGAGAAAGTGAAAAGCGCGCTAGAGCAGAAGGAGAACATTCCACATGTTCCGTTCCGGCCCCTCTTCGCCATGGCCGCGACACTGGCTACCTGTTCTCAGATCCAGGCGACCCTTCTGCCCTCGCACCTCTTCAAAGAGGCCGGATACTCGCTTTCCTTCAGCGGCTTATCCTTCACCCTGTTCGGCATCGGCGGCATGGTCGGCGCCATCACGTGGGGCGCTCTCGCCCCACGACTCGGGCATCTGCGGGTCCTGCTCTTTTCCACCGTTATCGGAGCGCCGCTCACCCTGCTCTATCTGCTTCTCGTGCCGTACTCCAAGATGGACGCCGCGCTCCTGGCCTTCACCGCCTTCATCGTCTACACTGGGTTCCCGCTCTGCATCACGCTGGCGCGCTATGCGGACTCTTCGTTGCGCTTAAGCCAGCGCATGGGAATCATCAGCGGCGGTTCATGGGGGATCGCCGCCGGAGTGCTCTGGCTGCTCGGCCCCATCTCCGAACACACCGGCATGGGGCCGCTACTGCACCTCGTCTGGATCGGATATCTTGCGGCCGCCGTCATGGTCATCTGGCTGCAAAGGCGAATGGCAGCAGGCCACTGACAGCCGACTCGCCGAAAGACATCGAGCGCGAATGAAGGCTGTGCGACTGTCCGTGTCGCGGTCGAACGGTCCGAGCGGTGCTTGGCCAGGGGCCGCAGCGCACAGGAAAGATGCCGGGTGCTGGAGAATCAGCTTTCGCCTGGGGCCCAGCCATCAGTGTCGAATGCTGGGAAGCGGACCCCATTCACTTCACAGATAGAGACCCTTGGCGAAACTTGTGTGCGACCGCCCAAGAGACGGACGGTCGCGACTAAGTTCACTTAAGAACCGCTCTGATCTTGAAAAAAGCGTGGTCGGGGGCGCCAAGAGGCACAGCCCACCTGCATCGATTGACAGGCACATTCGACTGATCTGCAGCAGGAACTAGGTTAAAAGACCAGTCAGCGTCTTCCAACTCCGTTGTGCCGATCAGACTGACGTCGACATACGGCAGGGTCGAAGCATCTTGCTTCGGGGTTTCAATGACTGGCTGACCGTTGACCCACTGGACGGTGAGCAACTGATCGCCAGACTGCAGAGTGGATTGAAAAGCATATACGAGTCCGTTCGGCTGGCCATATTCAGCGTTCATGGCATTGAACACCTTCGCTTGGGTTCCTGACAATCCGCGCTGCTTAACCCATGTCTGGAACGGCAGGGGGACCGCGACGACAGAGGTGCCGGACACACTGTTCTCCGACCCGTCGAAACTGGCGCTCCCCGTGACAGCCAAGATGGTGCCAGCCTGCCCCGTGAAACTGTAAGAGAGCGTCCTCGCAACACCATCGAGGAAGATCCACTTGATTTTGCGCTGAATCGCGTCCCACGTGCCATCGTTACTTATACCGGTGACTTGTATGCCTTCGGAGACAGACTCATCAAGGCCCCATGCCGACGTGCCCGCCTCGGGTGTCACCGCAATGGTCACATTGGTGGCCTGTACGGTGCGAACCGCATCCGCAAGCGAGACTGCAGCAAGTGAGGCCTTTTGCGCCGTCAGAAGGCCAAAGCTCGCCGAGTCAGAGTTGATCATCGGAATCCAGCGCTGGGCTTCGGATGTGACGGTTGGGTCGTAACTGTAATGTTCTCCCCGCAGATAAAGCGTGATGCCGCGCACCACAACAGGCGTCCTGTAGTCATCGACGCCGCTTTTCCAGCGGGTCACACAAGCGGCTGCTTCGTCCAGCACGACGCGCCAGTCGCCGTTGTCATCGGCCGGGTGCAAAAGCCCCGGATTTGTCCCGCCTGTGAAGGCCGTACATCCCGCAATGGGGTGCTTTCCCGATCCGAAATTGATCACGCCGGAGACAACCAGTCCCGTACGATCAACGGTGTACTGCAACACGCGGTCACGTATCTGTCCAGGCACGTTGAAGAACCACTTCACTTTTCTACTTACGGCATCCCACGTGCCGTTGTCTGAGATCGAGAGCGGAATCATTCCTTGCGCGAGTTCGTCTTCCACGCCGAGTGCGGTGGACGCGTCCGGCACAACGACGGTGATCATGGCGGTCAAACCCGTGATCGTCCGTATCCCGGCCAAAGATGCCGGAATAACGCCTACGCCAGAAAGAGCCAATGCGGTCACCCCGCAGTCGCGTTGCACCCCAAGGTCAAGGAGCCTGCGTAACTTTTCAGCTCTGTCGGCGTAAAGGAAACTGCAAGCGTCACAGCTTCGCCCGCTGCAACAGCGAACATCTTCTGCGTGACCGAGAAGCCGTCAGAAAACCAAACGTTGGTCACGGACAAGGACTGGTTGCCGTCGTTCCAGAGCTCCACGGTGCGCATAGCGGTCCCGTTGGTAGCGACGTCTCCAAAGTCGAGACTGCCCGAGAATCCCGGGATGCTAGCACGTCGTTCGTCGTTGTCAATAATCGTGACGGTTGCCGTTCGTGGTGTTCCGATGGTCGCGCCGGTTGCGTCCGACAACTGGACGTCGAACGACTCGTTCCCTTCGTAGTCGGCATCGTCCTCGATCTCCACCCAGACCGATTTGGCTCCGCTCACGCCGTCGCCCCAGTAAAGGGTCGTGGCGTCAAACGCGAAATCCGTGCCGGATGTTGCGGACCCACTTACGGCGCCGCAGCCAACGGTTGCAGCCCCGCAGGAACCTTCGGCACGTTCAACCGTCAGCTTGATGGCCGTGGCGTTCTCGGCGACGCTGTAGGCGGACTTCTGGAACCGGAAGACGCCCCTAGGCAAGGGGCTGAAGTTGGCCGTATAGGTTGCGCCGCCTTCGGGAACCACGACGACACGGGAAGAGGCGAACTCGCCATCACTCCACCCCGTGAACTGGAAGCCCGCGTTAGGTGACGCCGTGAGGGGTACACTGGTGCCGGCGCTATACCATCCGCCGCCCATGACACTTCCGCTGCCGCTGCTTGCGGTCGCCAGTTCATACTGGTTTCGCCAGTTCCATGTGAGCGTGACGTTGTTTGTCACGGTCAAAGTCACATTGGTCGAGCTGACGGGGGTGAACGTGTTGCCGACCACGGTCGCTCCGGCGCAGACGTAACGCGTCATGCCATCGGTAACAGGCGAAGGCACACAGGCGGACAGGGCCGTTCCCTTCGCAAGGGTGTAAACGCCATTACCCGGATTCGCCGCGCCCCGTGCGGCTTCCACAGTTAGGTTGTAAAAGACGGCTCCGGCACTCTCATCGAACCGGTCGCTGAAGTCGGTCTTTGCATAATTCCAGACTTTCACATTGTCGACTGCGGCCCGGCTGGCCGCAGAGTTCCTCAGGTACATCAGCCCCAGTTTCCCGTTCTCGGGGAGAACGATGGGGTAAGGAGGAAGAACGGGCCCACCCCAGGACCCGGTGTTGCGTACGCCATCCACATAAATGGCCACACGCCGCACAGGGTTCGTCAAGGCTGGAATCTGATCGACGCTCCGAAAGCATAGTGATGCCATTCGGCGACGGAACCGCCCTTTAAGGCGTTCGCATAGGTCCAATAGCCGTACGAGTCGGTCCCCGCAGAGCCGATGCCTCCGAGGCGTGCGCAGATACCGCCGTTTCCGGCACCATCATTCGGGTTGAACTGCATCAATTCGCCGTATTAGGCAGTAACCCGACGGGGAAGGCGACTGAGGGCGTGCTCTGAGCAGTCACCTCCAAGGCGTTGCCGAAACGCCCGGCGATGAAGGTGCCGGTGTAATGAATGCAGCTGGGGTCGTCAACTGACCGACAGCCGCCCTTACAAATCATCATCCAAATATGCGATGACATCGAGCTGCGACATCGTCGTCAGACCACGGAGCACTTTCTTCAGGCCGTCGTACCACATGGTCCGATGCCCCGCACGCCGTGCGGCCGCCTGGATCTCCATGATCGGAGCATTGCGCGCGATCAGGCAGCGGACCTCCTCGTTGATGACGAACACTTCGTGAACTGCCACACGGCCATAGAAGCCAGTATGGTTACAGTGCGCGCAGCCAGCCCCCTTCCAGAACAGAACCTCTTCTCCCTCGAAATGGGTGAAGTGCTTTTCGAGCACCTCTTGCGGCGCAGGGTACGATATCCGGCACGACGGACATATCTGGCGGACAAGACGCTGAGCCATCACAGCGACGATCGACGGCGCGACAAGGAATGGCTCCACCCCGATGTCGACCAGACGGGTCAGGGATTGAAGCGCGCTGTTGGTGTGCAAACTTGCCAACACGAAGTGCCCGGTCAGTGCCGCTTGCGCCGCGATTCTGCCGGACTCCGCGTCTCGTATTTCGCCGACCAGAATCACATCCGGATCCTGGCGCAAAAAGGCTCGCAACGCCGCGCTGAAGTCGAGGCCTGTGGCCATGTTGACCTGCACCTGTGTGGCACCTTCCAGCCGGTACTCCACTGGGTCTTCGACCGTCAGCACATTCACATCGGGCTGATTGATTTCCTTGAGCAGGGCATACAGCGTGGTCGTTTTTCCACACCCGGTTGGCCCGGTCACCAAAAAAATGCCGTTGGGCGCATGGATGACGCGTTTGAGATCCTTGAAGACCGAGGATGCAAAACATAACTGATCAAGATCGGGGATGCTGCGGCGCTTATTCCGGCCCAAGAGTCGCAGAACGACCTTCTCGCCGTTCACTGAGGGTACGGAGGACAAGCGCAAGTCCAACGTGTCTTCGCGCAAAGACAGGCTGATGCGGCCGTCCTGCGGCATCCGATGTTCTGTGATGTCGAGCTCCGCCATGATCTTCAGCCGGCTGATGACAGGACCTAGAACTGACAAATCGAGCAGAAAGCGCTCCTGCAAAGCGCCGTCGATCCGGAAACGGATGCGTGCCCCTTTTTCGCCCGGCTCGATGTGGACGTCGCTCGTCCGTTCAGACAGGGCCAGCAGGATCAGTCCGCGCACAAATTTGACGACGAACTCACTGCCAGCCAACTGCCGCATCTGCTCAGTCGTCACCACGCCGCCTTTGCCAGCCAGCTCATTGATTCCAGATTGGGCGATCAGCGCCGTGAGACGGTCCTGACTCTGATAAGACACCTCGATGGCATCGACGATTTGCGACGGGAACGCGAACACAAAGCTGACCTCTGCTCCCAGGTGCGTACGGATATGCTCTTCCAAACCGTTGTCTTCAAGGTGCGCGGACGCCAACGTCACGACCCCATCGAACTCGTAGAGCGCGATCACCTCTTCGCGCAACGCAAAATCGAAGTCCAGACGGCCCGCAACAGAAGGGTCAACCTGTGTGGTGTCAATGTCCACATAGGCCACCTTGAAACTGTTGGCCCAGATTTTTCCGATCGCAGCCCTCTGCGCCGGATGTCTGAGTTGAAGTTCGTCCAGAAGGGCCACCCAGTCCCCGCTCCGCTGACGACAGAGATACTCAAGCTCAGAAACAGGCATGAATTTGAGAAACGCCAACTGGCGAACCAACTCGTCATAGGTGATCATGACTGGTTTCCCCCTGTCTGTTTCTCTGACCGTTTCTGGAGCAAGAGCGTGATTTCCTTCTGCGTCAACAAGACGGGTCTGGCCTTAGACGTTTTTTCGTCTTCGACGATCTCCAGCATCAGTTTGCGAAAATCGAACTTTTCGCTCACGACACACCTCCCTTTGTCGCCTCGGGATCAATCGCCTCTCGCACCATCCGTCGAATGTCATCGAGCGGGGTACTTTTCAGGATGTACTTTACGGCGCCCAAATCGATGCATTTCCTAACCGTGTCGACGTCCGCGACCATCGTCAGCATCACCACACGTGCATCCGGAAATTCCTGCATGATTTCGGCGAGCACCTCGCTCCCGGTTTTCAACGGCAGGTTGATGTCCATCAAGAGCAGGTCGGGGCGGTGGAGGCGATACAAATCGAGCGCATCTTCGCCATTGTTTGCCTCTCCGGCCACCTCATAACCTTCGGTGCGGATAATGCTCCGGACGAGATACCGAATATGGACCTCGTCATCAGCCAAAACAACTCTGTAAGCTTTTTTTATCATATGCTCCTTTTCTGTCCATCATTCGGGACTCGGCATACCCAGCGGAAGCGCCAGCGAAAAGACGGTTCCATCCTGCTCTCGCGAAACGAACGACAGTCTGCCCTTCAGATAATTCTCGCCCAGAAGCTTGGCCCGATAGGAACCCACTCCTTTGCCCGCTCCGCGGGTTGTGAACGAGCGCTCAAAAACATGATTCTGCACATCCGCTGAAAGCACCACGGGATTGCGCACGCGAAAGACCACTCCGCCGTTCTCCACATCGCACGACAGCGTGACGCGATCGCCCCGGGCCGATGCCTCGATCGCGTTTCTGAGCAGGTCCCCCACAACCAGCAGCAGCACTTCGTGGTCACTCACAAGCTGCACGTCCCCAGCGTCGTCGTTCACGGTCACCACCAGATGGCGCGCATCCGCCTCATCCTTGAGTTGCGCAACGGCCTCACAGAGAATCCCGCTGGGAGAAACCGCCCTCAGGCACAGCTCTAAATCGCCGTTTTCCGCGACGCGAAGCGTCCTCAACCGCTGAATTTCGCAAACCACTTTGTCGGCGTTTTCACGGATCAGCCCCATGACTTCTTTGTCGGGAACGCCTTCGGCATCGGACACCAAGTCCATGAGTCCTCTGACGCCCGCTGCGAGATTGGTGACATCGTGAAAGAAAGCCCGCTCCAAGACCCGCAAACGCTTCTGAGCAGAAATGTCGCGCAGCCCACACAACCAAACGGGTCCGCACCCGCAGTCGTTCAGTGGAAGAACGGAGACCGAGAAGTCGAATGCCGCGTGCGCGTGCGTGAGGATCCGGCACTCGCGGGGTGCCGAGGCACCCGCGCCGCCGTTTTTGCAGGCATCGGCAGACTGGGACCAACCGCACCCCGCGCATGCGGTCGCCCCGCCACACACCCCGGCGTGCCGGCAGTTCAAAACTTCGCCCAGCGTTTGCCCGCAGGCCAATGAAACATCCCCTTTGCAGAACGCATCGGCAAAGGCTTGATTGACAAGCAGAATCCGGCCTTGCGAGCCGAACACAAAGACCCGGTCTGAAGCCACCCCAGCCAATCCTGAAACGGGGACAATATCATCCCACGTAAGGTCTTTCATCGCCACCTCAATTTCTATCTGAAACTCGGCACATCACGAAGCACAGCGGCTAAACTTTCAGGCCGTATCGGCTTGGGAATATAATCGTTCATCCCTGCCGCCAGATAGCGCTCGCGGTCGCCTTTGAGCACGTTCGCGGTCATGGCCACAATCCAAGGCTGAAGAATGACGCGCTCATCCTTCCGGATCAGCAGAGTGGCTTGATCGCCGTCCATCTCAGGCATCTGTCCATCCATCAGAACCAAGTCGTACGCCTTGCGCTTGACCGCTTCAACGGCTTCCCTGCCGTTGTCCACCACATCGGCGCGGTAACCGAGTTTTGCCAAGAGCCCCACCACCACCTTCTGATTCACCACGTTGTCTTCGGCCACCAGAATCCGCAGGGAGTGTTGCCCCGCAGCCTCGCTTCCCGACAACTTCCTGCTTGTTGCCTCATCCACAACAGGCGTGACCGAACGGCTGGCCAGCACACTCACGATGGTGTCGTGCAGACGCGACGGACTCGCGGGTTTGGTGAGGCACGCACTGACAAGCGTCGAACCTATTCCAGCCACCCGGTCTTCCATCGGAGAAAGCAGCAGCAGACGAAGCGCGCTCAACTTCGGAATCTTGCGAATCTCTTCTGCCAGCTTAATCCCGTTCATGTCGGGCATTTCAAAGTCCAAGATTGCCAAATCGACCGGTTCCGGCCCAAGCAACCGATCAAGAGCCGCACTTCCCGACGCAACAGCCTCGGCTCTCATCTGCCAACCTTCTGTCTGCCGCTTCAGAACCTCACGGCTCGTTGCGTTATCATCGACGATCAACACCCGCTTGCCAGGCAATGAAGCATGCGGCTCGTTCCTCGACTTTCCCGCAGTGTCACTTTTGGCCAAAATTGAAAAGCGGAAGACAGACCCGCGCCCGGGAATGCCTTTGCTTTCCACAGACATCGTGCCGCCCATCAGCTCACACAAGCTCTTGCTGATGGCAAGACCGAGGCCAGTCCCACAAAAGCGCCGCTCGGCTGACGCATCCACTTGGCAAAACGACTGGAACAGTTTGTCCTGATGCTCCGGAGGAATGCCGATGCCCGTGTCGCGCACAGCAAAGTCGAGCCGACATCGTCCTTCCCCGACCGGCATCCCTGACACAGAAACCTCGACCTCTCCGCGCTCCGTGAACTTGATCGAATTGCCGACCAGATTGACGAGAATCTGACGGAGGCGTGCGGCATCGCCGACCAATACAGCCTTGAGATTCGCGTCGATTTCGCACACCAGTTCCAACTTCTTTTTTGCAGCCGCAGGGGCCACAAAGCGCACCACGTCTTCCACGCAATGCTGGAGGTCGAAAGATTCGTTATCCAGCACCATTTTGTTCGCTTCGATTTTGGAAAAATCGAGGATGTCGTTCACAACCACCAACAGCGCATCGCCGCTGGCACGAATGATTTCAACAAACTCGTTTTGTTCGCTGTTCAACGCCGTGCTCATCAGCAGATCGGTCATGCCGATAATCCCGTTTAGAGGGGTGCGAATCTCGTGACTCATGTTAGCCAGAAATTGACTTTTGGTTTCGCTGGCAGACTGAATCTCGTTGTTCAACCGCTCAAGTTCCGCACTCGTACGCTGGAGCTTCTCAATGGTTTGCTTGGCCTCCGTGATGTCATCCAAAGAGACGATAATAAACCTGCTGTTGCCAAGATAAATGGGTTGCACGCCGATCCGTAACCAAACTTTGTGTACGGCACCGTTCCGGACCAGCATCATGGGCAACTCAACCCCGCGAACCTCCTTTCCCTCCTGTATCACTGAGGTGAGTGTTTTGCGCAAGGGACACAATGCGCACTCCGGGCTAAATCCGCATTCCAGTGAATTCGAGGCGCGATGGGCACACCCAAGGGCAACCCCCTGTTTCTGCTTCAACATGGAAGTAATCTCGCCTCTGGCGACTACTGCCGCTGCGGCATTCAGCCTCTCGATATCCAGATCGCCGTTGAACAAAATCATGCCAACCGGCGAAGATTCAAAGCATGCATTCAGGCGGTCACGCTCGGCTTGAAGCTCTTGTTCATGCATGCGGCGAGTTCGCAGGAGCGAAAACAATGCCAACACCGAACTGACGATGCAAATGAAAAGGCTACCAAGGGAAATAATTTGATATGTCGGCGTATCCCACATGACCGAAACCTGCCTTTCGATCGCTTCATTCCACAGAACCGTTCTTCGTTTGTATGTTATTCTACCACACGGCTATGTGTCAAACACAATTCAGCCAAGTGAACGCAGGTGAATGTAAGACGGGCAATTATTGAACTGAGAATAAATGAGGTCATAAAAAAGGACTCTTCATTCGGCGAAGCCGACAGAAGAGTCCTCATTTTTCAGGTTGTTCCCATCAACGGACGAGGAACACGGTTTCCGGTCCGTGGGAAATGACGATGACGCCGGTTCCGCTGAAATGCGTCGAGTCGATGTAGGTTGCGCCACTGTTGACATTCGCGCTCCAGGAACCACGCCTCGCCTGTTTGCCCCCCAGGTAGAGCGTGCCGACCGTCTCCACGACGCCCGCGCCCAGGTACACCCTGGCGCCGCCGCCGTCCGCGATGCGCAGGGCCGCCGCGTCCGCCAGGCCGTCCGCCGCGGTCAGGACCTTCAGGGTGCCTGACTCCACCCGGAGGTCCAGGCTCCCGCCGATGCGGGTGCCGGCGTTGACGGTGAGCGTGCCGTTGCTGACAACCGTGGACCCGCTGTAGGTGTTCGTCCCGGCCACGGCCACTTCGGCCGAGCCGCCCTTGACCAGGCTGAGCGCGCCCGACAGCACCCCGCCGAGCGTGTTCCCCACGCTGTCGTTCACGGTCAGCGTGGCGGGCGAGGCGCTGGTGACGACGCGGTTGCCCGCGCCGGTCAGCCCCCGCTTCAGCTGGCCGACCGTCTGGCTGTTGCCGTTCAGGTCCACCGTGCCGTCCAGCGAGTACGCGGAGCCGACCGAGAGGGCCGACGAGGCCGGCAGCGCGTTCGGAACGTCCGTCCGCAGCGTCAGCCCGGCCACCTCGAGGGTGCCCCACGCGTTCCCGGCGGCGCCCAGGGCGACCGTGCCCGCCCCGTTGGCGTAGACGCTCGCGCCGCCGAGCTTCACGGGCTGGCCCGAGACGCTCAGCGTGGCGTTCGAGTCCGGGGTGAGGTAGACGGCCGCCGAGCCGGACAGGCCGCCCGCGAGCGTCAGCATGCCCCCGCCCAGCACCCTGATCCGGGCCGCGGTGGCGCCCTGCTTGACCGGGCCCGTCCACGCGTTCGTGCCGCCGGTCGAGCGCAGCGTGCCCGCGTTGCCGACGGCCGCGTCGCCGTTGATCGTCAGGGTCTCGGCGGCCACCGCGACGTTCCCGCTGACCTCCAGCCAGCCGCCGTTCTGCACGGTCGTGGCGCCGTTGGTGCTGCCCAGCGCGCAGGCGTTCGCGACCCGCAGGACGCCGCCCGTCGCCACCACCGTCACCCCGTCGTAGCTGTTGCTGCCCGCCAGCGTGAGCGCGCCGTTGCCGGTCTTCGTGATCCCGAAGGACGAGTCGCCGTCGGTGATGGGGCCCGAGACCACAAGGGTCGCGACGCCCGCGCCGTTGTTGGTGACGCCCCAGGACTGGTTCGATGCGAGCACGAGGTTCGCCGCCACCGTGTAAGTCCGCGATGTGGCGCTCGGGACCACCGCACGCAGACCGCCGGCTCCGAGCGTCAGCGTACCGCCGCCGCCTGCGACCGTGAAGTCCGCGTCGCGGTGCATGCTTAACCCGAGGAAGCTAACATTCGTGTTGACCGTAGCCGTTCCTCCCGCGATGCCGAAGTTGAAATAAACCGAGCCGTCGAAGGCTGGGTTGACGTCGGTGTCCCAATTGGAAGGCGTGTTGATAAAGGTGTCGCTTCCCCCTCCATCCCAGACTGTGCCGACAGCATGGAAGATGTCAGGTGTCGTGAGTGAGACAATGGGCGTCAACGCCGAGTTTCCGCTAGCGTTAGTAGCACAGAGTCGGTACCCATAGGTCGTCCCAGGTGCGGTGTTTGTATCGACAAAACTGACTGTGTTGCTTGCCAAAGCTTGAAGCAATGCGAAAACACCGCCATTCACTTGCCGTTCCAGTGCAAAGCCGGTCTCATTGGCGGCATTGTCTAACCATTGCAACACCGCACTCCATCCGGCACCTGGCGCCACCGTGAAGAAGGAAGGCCGGCAGGGCAAAGGTGAGGAAACGGACAGTTCGAGCGTCGGTGGCGCATAGCTAGGATGCTCGCGGGAAGCCCAGTCCATAAGAGCGCCGCCGCTGTAATCAGCGATACCGATCGTGACCAAACTATTCGAGCCGCGATTGCTGTTGAGGTATGAAGCGGTCAGATCGAATGAGACCACATCGCCGGGAGACGGCAAATCATAGTTTTCGACATAACCTAGCCCCGTAAACGAGCCCGTGAAACCGACTCCCGTGAGATTGTTTTGCGGCGCGTTCGACCATGTGATCGAATTCTCAATCCACGTATCCGAACTCTCGCCGAGAAGCGCAAGGTACATGTAGTAATAGCCAGCGTCCTCGAAGCGGCTTGAACCCACATAGGCGAGCTTAAGCTTGGCGGTCGCGAAATTGCCGAGGCCCGTCAGATCGAAGCGAAGGTACGTCTTGGCTGCGTTGGTGGGCACAACCCAGGTGTCAGGATCGTACCCCACAACGCTCAGGTTGGTCTGCGCGCCCAACGGAACATTGGGGAGGTCCATCCGCACGGTAGCGTCCGCGCAGCCCGCACCGTCAGTGGTGAGAACAGTTGTAATGTCCGCTGGAGGCGTCGCCACATAAGCGACGGCAGACGGATCACTGGTGCCGCTGGCGTTATAGGCTGTGACGCGATAGGCATAGGCCGTGTCGGCTGTCACGCTGGCATCGGCATATGTCTGCGTGTTACCTTCGCCGGCGGCCATATCGACGAGCTGAGTGAAACTTCCGCTCTCAAACCGACGCTCAATGCGGTAGCCAACAGCATTTCCTATAGATCCCCACGTCAGCGCAACCGCCACAGGCGAGGACGCAACGGCAACGAGTCCCGTCGGCGTGACGGGAACTGGCAGGCTTGCAAGCGAGAGGCTCTGAACCGTGGCGAGGTGATAGTTACCCAAACCGGTTACAGACCAGTCAGATGAGAAGTGGAAAATGCCCCACAGCGCCGTACTGGGCATGGAGGCCAGTGTAGCGGTCCCCAGCAACGTCCAAGCGGAACCGTCCGCCGAGGTCTCAGCTGTGAAGACGTTGCCGGCGCGGCTCAGACGCATCCAGCGCGCGAGCGTCAGTGTATTCGCACTTGCGGGCAGGACGATTGTGCCAGCGCCCGCGGTTGAGCGGGTCGACAGAAGAGACCCGAAAGAGGTGCTAGCGCTGGTCGCGGCGGCGGCCATGATCGCATTGTTCGCCGTGGAGGCGCGCGCCATCAGTGCGACGCGCGCGTTGCCGTCGCTCGGGATGCCCGCGGGGAAGTAGGCCGTCATCACGCCGTCGCCGT
>Ga0209697_10002431_pt1 | contig 26832 bp, 16 predicted proteins | sample AliMusrvi5mmetaG_FD_184115 | JGI IMG/M metagenome (GOLD analysis project Ga0209697, IMG submission 184115) | Freshwater lake bacterial and archeal communities from Alinen Mustajarvi, Finland, to study Microbial Dark Matter (Phase II) - Alinen... | ecosystem: Environmental > Aquatic > Freshwater...
CCACGGGCTATGCCTATGTCGGCAGCGGAGACGGCAACCTGTACTGCTTCAATGCAACCAAGGGTTCGCTCATATGGCACTACAAGACGGGCGGGCCGGTGTACTCGTCGCCCGCCGTTGCCCACGGACTTGTCTATGTGGGCAGCTTCGACAATAATTTTTACTGCCTGAAGGCGCCCGACGACGAGAGCGGCGCGTGGCCCATGTACCGCGCCAACACGGCCCGCACCGGCACCTGGCAGGGGTCGTGCCTCGCGCAGAAGCTCCTGGGCAATCACGACAAAAGCCTTAACGCCCTTCGGCTGTTCCGCGACAAAATACTGGCCAGGACAGCACTGGGGAGCAAGCTTGTAGACTGGTATTACAGCCACGGCGAGGATTTCGGCGCCTGGTGCGACAGCCATCCCCTGGCGGCCTCTACGGCAGTCACCCTGCTGAGGGCCGCAGGCGGGGCTATCGGCTGCTTTTTGAAGTAATTCTGCGAGCGGGGCAGCCGGAGCCCGGCTGCCCCGCAGCTTTTCAGCGTACTTCTCCAGAGGGTCGTCCATACTATGCCGGATCAATGCAGTACATGCCGATTTTATGGCATGCCTGACCCGCACGCGGAGAGCATCAGATACCCTGGGTTAACCTACAAAAAAAATACGAGACTGGAGTCGCCATGCAGTCATTGATCCCCACATCGGCATACAGGCGCTTTTTTTCGCGATATTCAGCAGGAATGGGCGGAAGGCTGACCGGTTGTGTAGCCGCCCTGGTGCTTGTTTGCTCCTGCCACCCTGCCGCGGCTGCGGAGGCTACATGGACATTTGCGGCAAAAGCGCCTTTTTCCTCATCGCCGGCCGTAGCTAGTGGCTTTGTCTATGTCGGATGCTTTGACGGTTCGATCTACTGTTTTAATGCTGCAAACGGATCTCCTGTCTGGCTGGTAAAATCAGGCGGGCCCGTCTATTCCTGCCCCGCAGTTTTAGGGGGCAAAGTTTTTATCGGAAGCAATGACAAAACACTGTACTGCCTTAACGCAAAAACGGGCCAGACAGTCTGGGAGTTTCAGGCAGGAGACGTCATTCAGGCTTCCCCCGCTGTCGCGGACGGATATGTGTATATCCCGAGCTTTGATAAAAAACTATATTGCCTTGATGCCGCGACTGGCGCCGAAAAATGGGAGTATGACGTCCAGCATGCGGATTTCTACTCCACCCCTGCCGTAGCAGACGGGTATGTCTACGTAGGCGGCCAGGAGCCGAATATGCTCTGCCTTGACGCAAAGACCGGCGCACGGGTCTGGGAGGTAGACGCCGGGGGCGATGTACAGACCTCTCCGTCGGTAACGGGGGAATATGTCTATATCGGCGTCGAAACCGGCAGTGTGCGTTGCCTGGATAAAAAAACGGGGGCTGCGGTTTGGGAATTTGATATGCCCGGCATGGTTCTGGCTTCTCCCGCAGTGATAAACGGGAAGGTCTATATCGGCGGAACGGATAAGAAAGTCTACTGTCTTGACGCCGCCACAGGTACGGAGCTCTGGGAGTATGAGACGGGAGGTGTCATAAATTCATCGCCCGCCGTTACCTCGGGCTATGTGTATATAGGAAGCTCTGACTACTCGGTGTACTGTCTTGACGCAAAAACCGGGGAAAAAGTCTGGGACTATAAGACCGGCGGCATAGTCTATGGTTCTCCGGCCGTTGTGGATGGCGCCGTGTTTATAGGCAGCTTCGACGATACGTTCTACTGCCTGCCCGCTGCTGCGGGCGATTTCGGCTCCTGGCCCATGTTCAGGCATGATTGCGCGCGTACCGGCGTCGGCCAGGGCTACTGTCTCGCGGAGAAGCTCCTGGGCAAGCAGGACAAGAGCCTTGCGACCCTGCGCCTGTTCCGCGACCAGGTGCTGGCAAAAAGCAGCATGGGAAAAAAACTTATTAACCTGTATTACACGTATGGCGGCCAGTTGGGCAAGCTGTGCGGCAGGTATCCTTTAGCCGGGCGCACGGCAAAATATCTGTTGAGGGCCGTTGTGCCCGTGATAGGTTTAAGTATAAACTGATCATCGAAGCGGAACTGCCGTCCGTTGCGGGCGGCAGCTGTTCGAGCATAAAGTTGAATAGCATGTTTTGCTAATTGGCAGTGTGTACAGCATGCGGATTTCGTATGCCATAGGATTAATGATGCCCAACAGATGCACGAACTGCGTTATGCCGGAAATTGAAGGCCACATACAGCTTGGTGACGGCGGTGTCTGCAACCTGTGCGCAAAGCAGAGCGGCGCGGCGTTTCGGCAGCCTGCTTCGCCCGGCGGCGGCCTGCTCCAGCTTATGGAAAAAGTCGATGCGCGGCGCGGCGCGAGCACAGGACCGCATGACTGCCTTGTCGCTCTTTCCGGCGGGAAGGACAGCACCATGGCGCTGCACATCGCCGTGAAGCAGCTCAATCTAAAGCCCCTGGCGGTATTCATCGATAACGGTTTTTGCATTGAAGCCATGTACCGCAATGTGCGAAATGCGGCAGACAGTCTCGGCGTGGATTTGCTCGTATTGAAGCCGCAGCTGGTGAAAAATCTTTTCCGGCATTTACTGAAAGCGGGCAGCAGGGTGTATTTCTGTCGCATCTGCAACGGCCTCATCGACTATTATATCCGCAGGGTTGCTCTGCAGCATGGCATACCGCTGCTCATCAGCGGCCATACCAAGGGGCAGGAATTTTTAAAGGGCACTGAGCTGTTCTGGATTTACCGGGCATCCGATGCGGCGCTGCTCGATGCGATCAGAGGCATGCCTGAATTTTCTCTGGTGGCGGAAATGTTTTCAAGCCTGACGCTTTACTTTCATCGCAATTTCGGCTCGCTCAGCCTCATTTCGCCGTTTCATTATCTGGAATATGAGGAGATGGAAATTCTGGATACAATCACCCGGGAGCTTGGCTATGCTCTGCCCGAGATCAGCTGGCCTGCGGGCTCTACAAACTGCCTGTTTAATTTTGTATGCCAGAAGCTCACCATGGAGTGGTTCGGCTATTCGCAGCATGAAGCGGAAATAAGCGCCCTCGTGCGCCGCGGCGAAATGACGCGGCAGCGCGCCCTTGAAATCATCGAAACACCAATTACGAGTTGCGACCTTCAGCTTGCACTGGAGCGAATCGGGCTCGGTCCTTCGGATATCTGCTGATTTTGTTAAAGAGGAACGGATGACGGTACACAGTGCATTCAGCTGCTATGTAATCGGAGAAACAACCCTTGCGCTGCAGTGCTGTGAAAGGCTGCTGGAGCGGGGCCATAGCATTTGCGGCATCATATCACCCAATACTGACATTGCGGCCTGGGCTGAGCAGAAGGGCATTCCTCACAGCGCAGCGCCACCCGGCTCAAACGGTTTTTTGAGCAGCCGCCCATTCGACTACCTGTTCAGCATCGTCAACAATGCCGTGCTGCCGCCGGAGTTGCTCGCGCTGCCGCGCCGCATGGCTGTCAATTTTCACGACGCGCCCCTGCCGCGCTACGGCGGCATTCATGCCACGTCCTGGGCCATCATGAACCGCGAGCAGGCCCACGGCATCACCTGGCATGTCATGACCCCGCAGGTCGACGGCGGCGGTGTGCTCAAGCAGAAGATACTCCCCGTTGCCCCGGCTGACACGGCCCTGAGCCTGAATATGCGCTGCTACCAGAAGGCGGTCGAGGCGTTTTCCGAGCTCATCGACGAGCTTGCTATGGGCAGGGCAGCCGAAACGCCGCAGAACCTTGCCGAGCGCACGTATTACGGCCGGTACCGGCGGCCAGCCAACGGCTGTTTGATTGCGTGGAATGCTCCTGCTGAGAATATCGAAGCTTTTGTGCGCGGCCTTGATTTCGGCCCCTATTCCAATGCGCTTGGAGTACCGAAAATTCAAGCAGGAGCAGATTTTTTTATTGTACAGAAGCTGCGCGTGCTCGACGGCCGCTCTTCTGCTGCGCCGGGCACGGTGGTGGCGGCACATGCCGGCGGCTTCACCGTGGCAACGGCCGACCGCGACGTGCGTGTTTCCAGCCTCGCCACGCTTGATGGCTGCGCCTGTGATGTCGAAGCGGTGGCCCGCGGCTGCGGCATCAGGCCGGGCTTCCGCTTTACCGGGCCCGATGCCGGGCTTGCCTGCCGGTTGACTGAACTCTATAATTTTACCTGCCGCCATGAAGCCTTCTGGCAGGCAGAGCTGCGCGGCCTTCAGCCGCTGGCCCTTCCTGACCTGCGCCTGGAGCCAAGCACCACGAAAGACCCGGGGCATGCGCAGTACCTGCTCCCGGCTTCGCCGGAGTTTCTGAGCGCTGCTGCGCTGCGTATCCCCGCGGCAAAGCCCTGGCAGATTATGGCCGGTCTGTTTGCCGCCTTTCTTGCACGGCATACGGGGGCGCCTGAGCTTCATCTTGGCTTCGGGCAGGAAGTTCTTTCTGAGAGCATTGCGGGGCTGGAGGGATTTTTTGCAGGCTGCGTGCCCCTGCGGCTTTCCGTGGACACGGGTAAACCGCTTGAAGACTTCTGCCGGGCTGCTGCTGAAAAGCTTTCCGCCATCGAGCGCTCCGGCACCTTCCCCCGTGATCTGCTGGCCCGTCAGCCCGATCTGCGCGTTCTGGCTGGCCAGCCCGTGCCCGTGCGGGTACGCCATGTCCGGAACTTTGCAAGCCTGCGGCTTGCCGGTGAGGCAGTCCTTGAGCTGCTGGCAGCCGATGACGGGGCCTGTCTGCTGCACGTCAATACCGCACTCGTAGATCCTGCCTATGGCGAAAGCCTCAAAAATCAGCTGGCGGTGTTTCTGGAGTCGGCGGCCGGCGGGATTCACCGGCCTGTTGACCGGCTGCCGCTTGCTGCGGAAGCTGAAACGCGCAGAATCATAGAAGCCTGGAATGCGACCGCAGCCACCTTTGACGATGATGTGTGCATGCATGAGCTGTTTGAGCGCCAGGCGCTGGCCCGTCCCGAGGCCACGGCAACTGTTTTTGAAGACGCGACCCTGACCTATGGCGAACTCAACGGGCGGGCAAATGCCCTGGCCTGGCATCTTAAGCAGGAGGGCGTGGGCCGCGGCTCTCTGGTTGGCATCTGCCTTGACCGGTCCCATGATATGATAGCGGCGCTGCTGGCGATTCTGAAAGCAGGCGGCGCGTACGTGCCCCTTGAGCCCTCCTATCCGCTGGAGCGCATTCAGGCAATTGTGCGCAGCGCGCGGATTACCCATATCGTGAGCCAAGAAAAGTATGCCTGGCTGACAGCGCATGGGGGAGTGAATGTGGTCAAAATCGACGGCCCCGAGCGCAGCGCAATTGCCGCGCAAAAAATCGACAATCCCCCGCGCGTGACGCGCCCGGATGACCTGGCCTATGTCCTTTACACCTCCGGCAGCACGGGCGCGCCCAAGGGGGTCATGGTCTCGCACAAGCCGTTTGCCAATCTCTTTGCCTGGTGCTGCCGCACCTGCGGTTTCGGCCCCGATGACAGCGTGCTGTTCACGACCTCCCTCGGGTTTGACCTGTCGGTGTTTGATATTTTTGGTATCCTCGGCTGCGGCGGCACGGTTCATATCGCGAGCGATGCCAGCCGCAAGGATGCCAGCCAGCTTGCCCGCGCCTTGTGCTCGCAGCAGATTACGTTCTGGGACTCAGCCCCGGCAGCACTTCAGCTACTGGTGCCCGCGCTGAAAGCCCAGCCGCGGCCTGTTGCCAATGCAAAGCTTCGCCATATTTTTTTAAGCGGCGACTGGATACCGTTGACATTGCCCGATGATATACGGGAGGTTTTTCCGGGAGCGCAGGTGATGAGCCTCGGGGGAGCAACCGAGGCCACGGTCTGGTCAAATTATTTTCCCGTAAACCGGGTCGAGCCCCACTGGCGCAGCATACCCTATGGCAAGCCCATACAGAACAGCCGCTATTATATTTTAGACGAACACCTGCAGGTCTGCCCGCCGGGCGTTACCGGCGATCTTTATATAGCGGGCGAGTGCCTGAGCATGGGCTATTTAAACGAGCCGGAACTGACCAGCCGCAGCTTTGTTGCCGATCCGTTTCAGGAAGGCGCGGGCAAGCGCATGTACCGCACCGGTGATCTGGCACGCTTTTTTGCCGACGGCACCATGGAATTTCTCGGCCGCAGCGATTTTCAGGTGAAGGTGCGCGGCTACCGCATCGAGCTCGGGGAAATCGAGCATGTGCTGCGGCGCTACGGCGCGGTGAAGGAGGCGGTTGTTGCTGTTCAGACGGGCGCAGCAGGGGATCAGAAGCTGGTGGCCTACCTGACTGCCGCAGGCGGTACCCTGCCGTTGTCAAAAGACCTGCGCAGCCATGCCGGACAATTTTTGGCAGAGTATATGGTTCCCAATCTGTTTGTGTGGCTTGAAGCCATGCCGGTCACGGCAAACGGCAAGCTTGACCGCAAGCAGTTGCCCTGGCCCCTGCAGGAGCCGGCAAAAGCGCCAGCCGTACAGTCCGTCGGAACAGATATTGCGGCAGCGCTCACCCGGTATTTCAAGGAAGTGCTTGGCGGGCTTGAGCCTGGTCTCGATGCGGATTTTTTCGACCTGGGCGTCACCTCGCTCAACCTCATACAGATCGCGGAAAAGCTCCACGATGACCTCTGCGTCGATGTGGCCGTCGAGGCATTTCTCGACCATCCGAGCATTGCTCAGCTGGCAGCCCATATACTGGCTGGGCAGCCCGGACTCATCGCTGCGCAGCCGGGGCCGGTGGCCTCGATCGTGCCCGCGCTATCCGGCCCTGCGGCTCAGCCCCGCCCGCAGCCTGCCGCAGCCAGGCCTGCAGGCGGATCACAAGCCGAGGCTGTTCTCCGCAGCATGCAGATAACACTTCCCGCAGAGGCTTTCACCGACCCCGCCGTGCTTGAAGAAGTTACGGCCCGCGTGCGCCGGGCTTTCGGCGAAACATCGTTTGCAGGCCCTTCTGTTCGCGCACCGCAGCCGGCAGCAGCGCAGCAGGCCGAAGCTTTCCGGCCTGAGCGTGGGCCTGACGCCTTTACCACTGAGCTTGCCGTCTATTTTACGGAGGCTCTTAAAATTTCCGCAATCAGGCCTGACGATGACTTTTTTGATCTGGGGGTGACCTCGCTTAATCTTATTGAAATCGCCGAACTGCTGCATGAGCGCAAGGGCATCGAGGTGCCGGTTGAGGTTTTCCTGGATCACACGACTCTGCGGAGTCTCGCGCAGTATCTGCATGGTTTTCTGCCTGCGGAAATCACCGGGGCAGGAGCAGCGGCGAAGCCGGCTGTACAGCATGCAGCCGGGCCTGAAGCGGCTCAGCCCGGCGTTGCGGAAATCCCTCTTGACCCGGTATGCTTTGCGCCGCATGAATACGTGAGTCGGCTATGCTGCCGCAGCTTTGCAAACGGGCCCGTTCCGCTGCGAAATCTGAGCCGCCTGCTCGGGCTGCTCAGGCAGGAAACCGTGAACGGCGAGCAGAAATATCTTTATCCGTCCGCCGGCGGGCTTAATGCCGTGCAGACCTATGTTTATGTGAAAGCAGGCCGCGTTGAGGCGGCGCCGCCGGGAATTTATTACTATCATCCTGAGAAGCATCAGCTCATGGCCGTTGGCGACGGAGTCATACCGCAGGAGATTATGCACCCCGCTAACCGGCCGGTATTTGAAAAAGCCGGATTCTGCATATTTTTCATTGCGCAGCTGGCAGCGCTTCGGCCGGTTTATGACTGTCTGAGCCCTGCTCTTGCCCTGCTTGATGCGGGCTATATGCTGGAGTTGCTCATGAGCAGACAGGAAGCCGCAGGGCTGGGCCTGCGCCTGTTTGCCGGGGTGGATTTCAGCAGCGTGCGGGGGCTTTTCAGCCTTGAGGAAACTCATCTGTTCATGGCCTGCCTGGCCGGCGGCCTGCCGGGCGCAAGCGCTGACGGGAGCGCCAGACCGGCCGATGTTTTTCCGGCCGGTCTTACCGATCATTTTGCCGGCCCCGCTCCGGACTGGTCACATCTGCGGCTGGTAGCTGCCGGAGCTCTTGACTGCCTTAATGTGTTAACGCCCGAGCAGCATGACGAGCTGCACCACTTGCAGTCGCATGTGAGGAAATTTACCCACCCGCAGGCACTATCGCTGCAGCAGGTCAGCTTTCTGCACAATCAGTATCTGCTGCGCTCGACGCAGCGCAGCTTTGCACGGCGGCCCGCAGTTCTTGCAGCTTTTTCAAAATTCATGGCCCTGCTGCGGCTTGTGCCGCAGGATGGCGGGTATGCGGCCCTCTACGATTCGGCAGCCGGAGTCTATGGCGTTCAGGTATATGTTCATGCGCAGGGCGGGGCAGTTGAGCAGGTGCCCGGAGGCATCTACCTGTATGACCCGGTGGGCCATAAGCTGCGCTTTATAAACGCTGCACCGGCAGCCGAGCTCAGGCAGGCTCATTTTCCCCGCAACCGCTCGTATTTTGCCGAAGCCGGATTCAGCATTTTTTGCATCGCGGATATGAGCAGGATTGAGCCACTTTTCGGCAGCCAGGGGCTCCAGCTTGTCATGCTTGAAGCAGGCTGCATGGGCCAGGTGCTCATGGACCATCAGGCCGAGTTCGGCATGGGCGTGTGTCCGATAGGTGCCTTGCGGTTTGAGGGGCTGCGCAGCCTGTTCGGCCTGGGGCAGCACCAGGTGCTGCTGCACAGCTTTCTGTGCGGCCCTGTTGACCGGCCCGCATCGCTGCTGGCAGGTCTCGTTCCATTAGCAGGCAGTGGGTGAAACCAAATTGTCGGGCTCGGTAAAAAATCGAACATACTGCCGCTGCATATGATGACAGCGTAATCCGTACGGACCTTGCGGGGCAGTTGCAAGTACCCTGCGCCAGGGCAGGATTCAGTGTTTTGCAGATGCAGAAATTGCGATTTTAATATAACAAAAATCATGGCAACAATTCCTGACCGTTTCCCGGCAACGGCAATAGATAAAATAATTTCCGGCGGGCAGGATGTCGGCATCGCTGATTTCATGCTGCAGATGGAGCTTTGCTTTGAGCACCGGCTTGATGCGCAGCGGCTTGCGCAGGCGCTTCTGCTGCTGCTGGATGCCCAGCCGGTTCTTGGCTGCAGGCTGGTCACGGAAAAGACCCGGGCGTACTGGGAGCGGCTCGCCGGGCCCGGTACGGACATGCTCTGCCAGGCCTTGAGCCCTGCTGAATTTGACAACTTCAGAAACAGGACGATTGACAGCCGCCGGGGGCCGCAAATCAGAGCCTGCATGCTGCGCGATGCGGGCGGTGATCGCCTGCTTCTGAAGGTTGCGCATCAGGTCTGCGATGCGGGCGGGCTCAATGATGTAGTCGCCCAGCTGTCGCATATTTATACGCAGCTTGCAAAAAAACCCGATTACCAGCCCCGGCCCAATATTCATGGCGCACGCCACTGCGGCCAGATCATGCGGCATCTGCCGTGGTATATATATCCGGTGCTGATGTTTCTTTTATTGCGCACCACCCTGTCCACGCAGATACCGAAAAAGACCCATGCCCTGCAGGTTCCGGTGGGGCCGCACGAGCCGTTTACGTTTGTGCTCAGGCATCTTGCCCCCGAACAAGTCGTGCGCCTGAGAGCCTATTGCCGGCAGCGCCACGCGACCATAAACGATCTGATGATAGCGGCTTTTTACCGGGCACTGCTGAAAAAAGAAGCCTGGGACGGCCTCGCCGCACTGAGAATCCAGACAACGGTTGATCTGCGGCGCCACTACCTTCCGGACCGCAAGGCGGAAGGGATTTGCAACCTGAGCACCTATGAGCATATAAACCTCGGCAGGGAGCCGGGCAGGGATTTCGCTGCAACACTTGACCTGGTCAGCGCGATCACGCGGCGCAGGAAGGCCGGCTGGCTCGGCCTCGGCGAGCTGTGCACGGTGCCGCTTGCCGGCTTGGCGCCCTACGGGCTGCTCGTAAAAGCTTGCCGAAGTCTTTTGCATGACCGGGTCTCAAGCCGGAACTACCCCAGCGGGCTCACGAATCTTGGCCTGATACCGCCAGAGGGTGTTTTTCTTGACGGGCAGCCGGCGCGCGGCTGGATACTGCCCCCGGTCGTTTATCCGCCCGTTCTTTATATCGGCTTCAGCGGATACGCAAATACGCTTACGCTCTCTGCCGGCGTGCCGCTAGCCGCCAGGGCTTGCATTGAAGATTTTTTTACGCAGATGCTGGAAGAGGTGCCCGCTTGAATTATCCTGCCGCAGGCAGCTGTTCCCCTGCGGCCCCGGTTAATTGACAAATGACAGGGCAGAAAGTATACAGTACCAAGAGCCGCAGCTGCACACTCTAAAAACCCGCGGCACAGGAAGGATAGGACAAACCGGATGCATACATTTTTCCAAAAATCCGCCGCCCGGCTCAGAATGCGAAGACTTTCGCGGGAGGAAATCGGGCACAGCAGAAGCGAAATTCTGGATATGATGTTTCGTGCGCCCGATCCGTATGCTTCCCTGAATTATGAGATAGATATTGAAGCCTGCCGGCAGGCGGCAAAAGCTATCGGGCTTGCACAGGGCCGGCACATTTTGCTGACCCCGGTTCTGGTCAAGCTTATTGCTCATGCGATAGAGGAAAATCCGCGCTTCAAGCAGGCCATTTTTGACGGCGCGCTTTATGAGATTGAGGATATACATGTCGCCAATCTGGTCTACATACCCGATCCTGAGATCATAACCTATGTCATACACAAAAACCCTCAGCAAAAAACACTGGCCGATATTCAGCAGGAACTGTTTGCGGGAATCGCACAGGCAAAGGTCCAGTTTGCCGCACAGCCCACCGCTCTTGTTCGATTTTTTACCCGGCTCTGCACCCGCTACTGCCTCTTTCGGTTTGCCGGGCAGCGCCTGTCCTTCAAAACCATTTATGAGCGGGATCTTATCTCAAACATTATTCTTTCGGTGCACACCTATGCCACACCGGCAAATTTCACCATGGTCAAGGATGTCATCGCGACAATGAACTTTACGCCGCGCATTCATGCCAGCGGCCCTTTCAAAAAGCCCGTGCTTGACGGCGGCATGCTGACGAGCAGGGAAGTCTTCGACCTGCATATTACCACCGACCACCGGATCATAAACGGCATTGATTCGTATCACTTCGGCCAGTCGCTGAAAAAAATCGCCGAGCATCCGGAAAAATATTTTACCTGACCGCGGGCGCCGGCAATCGCAAGGATACAGGAACTCTTCCTGTGCCAGCAGCAGGTATGGCAATCCGGGAGAGGCTCCCGGGAGTTTATGTTAATTCCCCTGTCGCACAGATGCACAAAATTGGGCATACACACAGGAATACACAAGAAAAGGAGCTGTAATGAATATTGAAAGCCGGATCGACCAGCTACTGTTTGCCGCCATCGAAGAGATCAATGAGCACTTGCCTGCAGGGCAGAAGATACAAGCCGAGAAAAGCACGCAACTGTTCGGCCACAGGGGAGTGCTTGATTCTCTTACCCTCGTGAACCTTATCGTAGTAACCGAGCAGAAAGTGCAGGAGGCCCTCAACGTCGTCATCACGCTTGCCGACGAGCGGGCCATGTCGCAAAAAAACAGTCCCTTCAAATCGGTGGAGTCGCTGGCAAATTACATTGTCCTGCTCGTGAAAGAAAAAACCAACTAAAATCCGCTGCGAAAGGATACCGCCATGAGCCAGCAGGCAGTGATGCTTATTACCGGCTCCCGCAAGGGCATCGGCAGGAACCTGGTCGAATACTATATCGAAAAGGGCTATGTTATCTACGGCTGCAGCCGCGAGGCTGCTGACTACAGCTATCCGGGCTATCACCACTACTGCCTTGACGTTGCCGATGAGCAGAAAGTCCGTCAGATGTTTGCCGAGTTGCTGAAGAGCCAGGGCAGGCTCGACATCCTTATCAACAATGCCGGCATCGCATCCATGAATCATGCCCTCCTCACGCCCGTGGCAACAGTGCAAAAAATTTTCAGCACCAATGTGGTCGGCTCGTTTCTGTTCGCCCGCGAGGCGGCAAAGGTCATGATGAAGCGCAAAACCGGCCGCATTGTCAATTTCGCCACCGTGGCGACACCCATGAAGCTCGCGGGCGAGGCAATATATGCTTCGTCGAAAGCCGCCATCGTCACGCTCACGCAGATACTGGCCCGCGAGTTTGCCGATTATAACATCACGGTCAATGCCGTCGGCCCCACGCCCGTGCTCACCGATTTGATCCGTTCGGTGCCGCAGGACAAGATGGATGCGCTGCTGCGGCAGCAGGCCATTCACCGGTTCGGCGAGTTTTCCGATATCACCAATGTCATTGATTTTTTCATCAGGCCCGAAAGCGATTTCGTCACCGGCCAGGTCCTCTACCTGGAGGAGTAATAGCGCCATGTATGTCGACTTTTTAGTTTCAGTTTTCAGGGAAAACCCTTGCGCCGAAGCCATGGTCTGGAAGGGAAAAACCGTCACCTATGCCTGGATCCTGGACCGCCTCAACTACTGGCTTGCGGATCTTGAAGCCCGCGACTTGCAGCCCGGGACCGTCGTCGTGATCGTTGGCGATTATTCGCCGAACTCCATCTCCCTCATGCTCGCCCTCATTCAGAAGAACTGCATCGTCGTGCCCCTCACGGTGCAGAACGAGGCAAAGCGCAACGAATATATCAAAGAGGCCATGTCCGAAGCCTGCTTCACCATCGATGCCGATGACAACGCGGCGTTTGGGGCCTTCAACCGCACGGCAGATCATGAATACTATACCTGTCTGCGGACAAACGGCCACCCGGGCCTCGTGCTCTTCACCTCCGGTTCTACCGGCGCGGGCAAGGCGGCGGTGCATGACTTTTCCCGGCTGCTGGAAAAATACAAGGTGCGTCGGCAGAATCTGCGCACGCTCACCTTTCTTCTCTACGACCATATCGGCGGCGTGGACACCATGCTGTACTCCCTGAGCAATGGCTCATGCATCATTACGGTTCAGGACCGCCTCCCCGACACGGTCTGCCGGGCCATTCAGGACCATGCAGTCGAGGTGCTGCCCGTGTCGCCGAGCTTTCTGAACATGCTGATCCTGAGTGAGGCATACGCGCGCTACGACCTCTCGTCGCTGAAGTATATCACCTACGGCGCCGAGGTCATGCCGGAAACAACCTTAAAAAAATGCGCCGTGTTGTTTCCCGGTGTAACGCTGCTGCAGAAATTCGGTACCACCGAGGTGGGCACCCTGCGCTCCAAATCAAAATCAAACGAGTCGACCTGGGTGAAAATCGGCGGCGAAGGATACCAGATTCGCGTGGTCGACGGCATTCTGCATATCAAGGCACGGTCTGCCATACTCGGGTATCTCAATGCCCCAAGCCCCTTTACCGACGACGGCTGGTTTATCACCAATGATCTGGTGGAGGTCGATGGCGACTACATGAGGATACTGGGCCGCAAGCAGGAAGTCATCAATGTGGGCGGCGAAAAAGTTAATCCGGCCGAGGTAGAGAATGTCATCTGCGAGCTTGAAAATGTCAACGAGGTGTCCATTTTCGGCGAGCCCAATGCCATACTGGGCAATATCATCTGCGCCAAGGTGTCCATGGTCGACCATGCCTCTGACAAAAAGGCTTTTGTGAACCAAATAAAGGCCCATTGTGCCTTAAAGCTTGAGCGCTACAAAGTGCCGATGAAAATCGAGGTGGTCGATTACCGGCTGCACAGCGACCGGTTCAAAAAAATGCGGCTGACCCTTGGCAAAAAAAACTGACAGCTCAGGGAGGCTGAATCTTTTTTCGCACCGGCTAGCGGGCCTTAACAGGCGCATTTGCGGATAAAGATGTTTTGATTTTTTGCGACAAGCCGGCGGCCGGGGCAGGCAAACGGCTGACGGCGGACTCTGGTTCATGCCAGGCTTTTATAGTAGATATGTCCCGGGGCTTGTAAACAGTCTGCGCAGGGTCTGCCCGAGCCGGTAGGAATCAATGCCGTTGATGATGCGGTGGTCCGCGATAACCGTGAGCTTCAGGGTTTCACGGCTCACGACAGCGCCGCTTTCATCCACAAATGGCTGGAGCCCCATGGGGCAGGCATGGATGCGCAGCACCGCCTTGCCCACTGGTGCTATGCACTTAACGGCATTAAAGGGGGACGGCCCCCCGTAGTCATGATAGGATAGAAAGATATTTGAGCCAAACCCTTTGTTAAAAGCAACCGTAAATGCCAGTCGCTGGCTGATCAGCAGGTTAAGTCGAAGCCTGAAAAGCAGCATCGCGGCCGCCATGGCAAATTTGTTTGTGGGCGCGGCATGCTCTCGTGTTTTTTGAACCATGTTTATAAGGGACTCCTGCTGGATATCGGCAAGCGTCTTGCGGTGCGCATTATCCAGTACGATCACGGCAAGGGCAAGTTCCCTGACCGGAAGCATAAACAAATTGGATATGTGCACCCCCTCAATCTGGTACATGCTGCGGCCGAAAAGCACCTGGTTGAAAACAGGGTTTTCATTAATGGCTACAGCCAGAAGCTTATTGAGCACATGGGCAAAAGTAATTTTTTTGCCATACTGCTCTGATGCCTCACGGGCACAGGCAAGGCACGGCTCCATGTTCAGCGAGTAGCAAACCCCGGTAAAGGGGTCGCAGGAGGTGGCCAGCAAGCTTATGCTGTCCAGCCGGCTGTTGCCGATTTCCTGTCGCGAAAGCTTTCTCATTTGCAGATTCTTTTTTTCTGATGCGCTCATGGCTTTCCTTGCAGATTGAAATTATTATTTTGTACCTACCACAAAAAGCGTGGAAAACCAATGACGTCCTGTGAGGATCAGAATGTATATGCATATTGACAGCACAGGGGAAGCACTGCGGCAAAGAGGTTTTTGAGCCGGGCGGTTGTTGGCAACTGCACAGGAAAAAAAAGGAAGTGTTACCGGCGATTTCCAAAGTGACGGAGGTGTCCAGAATGTTAGCGCAGGCAACAATATTCTATAGAGTCATACGATCACCGGGGAGCTTTTGGTGAAGGCAGCCCGCGCAGTGAAAGCCATGGGCATGCCGCCATTGCCATCCTATTTCGCGAGAATATAGAACGGGCGAACGAACCAAAAGCTCCCCGGTATCAACGGCTATAGAAAAAAGATACATGCTCTAGCCGGGCGCCAGAATTGCCTTGAATCAACCAATAGTATTGCTTGTATTTTTAACAAGCAATACTATTAAAACCTGCAGCAAAGGTAGAAATTGCACCACACAGGGAACTTTGCAATGGCTGAAGGAAAAAGCTGGGCCTTTATTTTCGGCATGCTGCTGCTTGCCGGTATCTACGCGGGAGAGCTGGCGTATGTTTTTTCCCTCACTCCCGATCCCTGCGAGGATGCCTATATCACCTTTAGGTTCGCCAGAAATCTTGCAGATGGAAACGGGCCGGTGTTTAATCCCGGCGAGCGCGTCGAGGGCTATTCAAACCCGCTCTGGATGGCCTTTATCGCCATTGCCCGGGTGCTTGGCGGTGACATGGCAGACGCAAGTCGCATGGCGGGCGCCTTGTTCAATACGCTGTCGCTACTTCTGGTATGGTTTATCCCCTGGCGGTGGTTTGGCATACGGGGAGGACTATCCCTTGCCGGGCCCGTGCTCTATCTTTTATTCCTGCCACTGCAGTTTTACGCGGCATCGGGGCTTGAAACCTCATTTTTTTGTTTTTTAATCATAGCAAGTGCGGCTGCCATTATGTGGGCCCGCCGCTCACCAGCACGCTGCACAGCGGCATTTTGTATCCTGCTGCTTGCGGCGCTCACCCGGCCCGAGGGCATTATTTACTGCGCCTTCTTCTGCGGATGGCTCTGCTGGCGGGCTTTTTTCAGAAAAGAATCCCTCAAGCCCTTTGTGCCGGGCATCATGCTGTTTGCGCTGCTGTACGCCGCTTTTCTTGTCTGGCGCCTGAGCTACTACGGCCTGCCCCTGCCCAACACCTACTATGGCAAGGGATCCTTTCCCCTGTACGTGCGGTTGCTGATCGGCTTTTTCCTGAACCGCGGTTTTTTCATGAACTACACCTGGTTTCTCTTCCTGCTGCCGTTTTTCTTTTTCGTAAAAATCACCGATTCGCGGCGTGCGCTGCCACCCCTGTATCTGTTCATAGCCGCAGGCTTTGTCTTCAGCCTCGGATTTTCAGGCTGGGACTGGATGCCCTATTTCCGCTATAATCTGCCCGTGGTGCCCCTGATGATCGTGTGCTGCCAGCTGCTCTTTGCCGAGCTTTGGAGGGCATGGGCGTCGACGAGGGGTAAAAAACTGCTCCGGGCAGCCCTGACGGCCTCCATACTGCTGGTGGCCGGTGAGCAGTACTGGAGGGATATTGCCTTTAACTATCGCTGGCGCGATTTAGCAGAGTTTGCCCGCTTTAACCAGAAAGCCGTGGGAGACTGGATACGCCGCGAGCTCGGCACAAAGCCCGTCATAGCCATCGGCGATGTGGGGTATTTAGCCTATATTTCGCAGGCCACCATTATTGACCTGTACGGCCTTACGAACCATGATTTTGCCGAGATCAAAACCCGCTATGGCTCGCCCGACATATCCTTTTTGCCGCCGTCGGTGAGCTTCGCGACATTCAAGAAAAAGGAGCTTAAGCTGCTCCTGAACCAGGCGCCTGATTATGTCTTTCTTTACACCTCGCGACTCAAAATTTCGGACACGTATCCCGGCAGCGCTACGGGCATTGCAGACGATCCCGTGTTCAATGATGCATACGAATACCTGACATCTTTTTCTATCATCCCGGATTTTAAAAGCGATGCCTGGCCACCCTCCTTTCACATCATCGATATTGCCGATCTTTCAACCGGCATGATCTCCTGGATGCGAACGGGTTGGGGCTATACGGTCTACATTCGTAAAAACAGCCCCTATCCGCGTTTCTCGATTGAGCTCGGGCCAGACGAAAAAATCAAAAAAATTACGGCCGTTAAAAAGCCCTGAAGCGCTGCAGTGCTTTTATACTGACATTTTCGAGCCAGGAACAGCGCAGTAGTATAAAAACCGGCAGTTTGGGCCAACACGGCAGACCCATTTTGATTGCGAATTCCGGATTTAAAATTTTGAATTTTGAATTTTGATGGTCCCGTAAAAAGTCAAAAAAGTGGTCATTGCGAACGAAGTGAAGCAATCTCTGCGTGTGTAAGCACTTGAAAAACCGAGATTGCCGCGTCGCTCCGCTCCTCGCAATGACACCTGCTGGGACTTTTTACGAAACCATCAATTTTGAATCAAATAACTCCTGGGGCATTCACAGCAGGGATTTTTCGTTGTTGTATGTACGCAGGTGAGCCCCAACACTTTGATTTGAGCTCATAAATAATCCGGGATAGGCCTAAAAAGGTGCTGTCCGGCGCCGGTTCACCAATAAACCACCTGCATTTTTTCAAGTTTGGCATTGCCAAAACCTGCGGAAAGATTTATTTTGCTTTTAGTCCGCATCTTTTATAATAATCACTTGTTTAATGAGTATATTATTCGGTCTGCTGCTTGGCTGAATGCAAAATTAAATCAAAGGAGAAAAAATATGATCAAAAAGACAGTAATATTACTGATGATTTGCTGTTTTTCTATTGCCGCAATGCCGCCAGCGGCGCCAGCGGCACAGTTCTTGTCCCGGGAGGGCCTGGTAAAAAAGCACATTGCGGGCTTAGAGGATAAACTGCTGGCTGCTGCTCCGGATGACAGTACCCCCCTGCATGCGCTGACCATACAGTTTCTTGATGATCTGCGGAAGTACGGCTTTAGAAAAAATAATGCCGGTTTGCAGCTTGTCGTGACGAAGTACGTTGCCGATATGAAAGAACAGACCGTGGCATCGGACCTGAATATGGCCTGCGTAGCGCCGCTGCTGCAGAACATCTCCGCCAACGGCGCGTTCATGGTGCAGGAGCTTGTATCCGGTGATATGCCGGTGTGCGAAGCGATCAGCCTCAGCACGAGCGCGGCAAGTATCATATCGGCTTACTACACCTACGAAGTTTGTAATGATCCAACGCTGGATCTCACAAAAAAACAAACCGCCTTAAAATACTCCTTTGTTGTTGCCGATGTACTGAATGTAGTCATCTGTATGCCCACAGCCGGCGTAACGGACTATGTGAATCTTCTGATTAATATTATCGGACTGTTGGCATAGCCGTGAGGCTCTCGCGCCGCAGCAGGCAGGCGCAGTGCGGCAGCGTTTAAAAAAAAGCGGTCGGATTCGACCGGCAATGCTATGTCTGCCCACTGTTTAAATCGCTCATGCATAATCGGCATGATGATGGCAGTGCCATTATAGGGGATCACCCGGCGCAGGGGCATCAGCCCCCCCCCCGGGCTGTGCGTGTACCTTGTAGAAAATCCGGGTTAGCTCATCTGAGGAACGACCGCAGTACGCGGGGAAGAATCCCGCCGTGGCGATAATAATCGATCTCAATGGGCGTATCAAGGCGGGAGAGTACCGTAAACGTTCTCGCCATGCCAGCCTCGTTTTTAGCTTCCACCGCAATCGTCTTCCCCGGCTGTATATCATCCGATACTGTAATCGTATATAGTTCACGGCCCGTAAGGCCAAGTGTTTCAGCGCTGTCTCCGGCAAGAAACTGCAGGGGCAGCACGCCCATGCCGATAAGATTGCTGCGGTGAATGCGCTCATAGCTCTCGGCTATAACGGCCCGCACGCCCAGGAGCTGCGTTCCTTTGGCAGCCCAGTCGCGGCTGCTGCCCATGCCGTAATCGCGGCCGGCAATGATGATGGCCGGCGTGCCGGAAGCGATATAATTTTCCGCTGCATCATACATGCTCATGACCGTGCCATCGGGCAGAAGAGCTGTCAGACCGCCTTCAGCGCCGCCGGCAAGCCTGTTTTTAAGCCTTATGCTGGCAAGGGTCCCGCGCACCATTACATGGTGATTGCCGCGGCGGCTGCCATAGGAATTAAAATCAGCGGCCGCTACGCCGTGCTCCTGTAAATAGGCGGCGGCAGGGCTCGCTTTTGCGATATTTCCGGCAGGGCTTATATGATCGGTGGTGATGCTGTGCCCGAGAAGCGCCAGCACGCGGGCATTTTTTATCGGGATGATAGCCGCAGGCTTTTCCGGCAAATCGATAAAATAGGGCGGCTCCTGAATATAGGTGCTGCCGGGTTGCCAGCCATAGAGCTCGCCGGTTGAGCCGTTGAGGCTGTTCCAGAGGCTGTTTGCCTGCTCTATGCCCGTATAGGTTTGTTTGAAGGTGCCGGCATTGAACGCCTGCGGCAGAAGGCGCGCTATTTCAGCATCAGTTGGCCAGAGATCTTTAAAATAAATTTTTTTGCCGGAAGCGTTCGTCCCGAGCGGCTCGGCGTTAAAATCAATATCAACCGTGCCGGAAAGAGCGTAGGCGACAACCAGGGGCGGGGACGCCAGAAAGGCCGCGCGGACGCTGGGGTGCACGCGGCCTTCGAAATTACGGTTGCCCGACACTACGCATGCCGTCATCAGCCTGTGATCGCGAATGGCCTCTTCAAGAGTGTCTTGAATCGGGCCGCTGTTGCCGATGCAGGTGGCGCACCCATAGCCTGCCACATAAAATCCGAGTTTTTCCAGATAGGGCAGAAGCCCTGTTTCCTGCAGATATTTTGTCACGACGACCGAGCCGGGCGCAAGGCTGGTTTTCACCCAGGGCCGGGAGGTAAGCCCGGCTTCCACGGCCTTTTTGGCAAGAAGTCCCGCGGCAAGCATGACAGCGGGGTTGCTCGTGTTGGTGCAGCTGGTGATAGCGGCGATAACAACCGCACCATGGGTGAGTTCAGCTGTTGAGCCGTCGGGCATCGGTATGGCAGCGCTTGCAGAGAGCGACTTCGGGTCAAGATTATATCCTCTTTTTCCCGGGGGTGCGGTGAGGGACTCGCGCCATGTTTGCTGCATTGAGCTGAGCTCAATTCTATCCTGCGGCCGGCTGGGGCCGGCAAGGCAGGGCTGAACCGTTGACATATCAAGTTCTACAATTTTCTGAAACAGGGGCTCCGGCGCTCCCGGTATTCTGAACAGCCCCTGGGCACTGCAGTAGCGCTCAACCAGCTCTACCAGCTCGTCGGGCCGGCCCGTGCTGCGAAGATAGGACAGCGTCTCTGCGTCAACCGGAAAAAATCCCATGGTGGCGCCGTATTCCGGGGCCATATTGGCAACCGTTGCCCGGTCGGTTACCCGCAGGCTATCAAGACCGGGTCCGAAAAATTCGACAAATTTTTCAACCACACCACGGCTGCGCAGAATTTGGGTAATGGTCAGCACAAGATCGGTTGCGGTTACCCCCTCCCGTAATCTGCCGGTCAGGCGCATGCCCACAACCGGCGGCGCCGTCATATACAGCGGCTCGCCGAGCATCACCGCCTCGGCCTCAATGCCGCCGACGCCCCAGCCCGCAATTCCCAGGCCGTTGATCATGGTGGTGTGCGAGTCCGTCCCGACCAGTGAATCGGGAAATGCGACTGTTTCGCCGCCGGACGTGCGGCGCTCGACCACGCAGGCCAGATACTCGAGATTCACCTGATGGCAAATGCCCTGCGCCGGCGGTATGACGCGGAAGTTGTCAAGGGCGGTCTGCGCCCAGCGGAAAAATTCATAGCGCTCGCGGTTGCGCGCAAAGTCGAGGGCCAGATTGCGCTCCAGCGCCTCGGGGCAGCCGCACTCGTCCATCTGCACGCTGTGATCGATAACCAGATCAACCGGTATGCGAGGATTGATGCGCTGGGGATCGCCCCCCAGCCTCTGCATGGCGCTGCGCATGGCGGCAAGGTCAACCACGCAGGGCACGCCGGTGAAATCCTGCAGGAGCACCCGGCCGGGCTTGAAGGCTATTTCAACCGGCTCCGGCTTCAGGGGATTATAGCGGGCAAGCCGCAGAATGTCATCGCGGGTAATGGTAAGCCCGTCTTCGTTTCTCAGCAGCGACTCCAGGAGAATTTTAATTGAATAGGGCAGGCGCGACAGGTCGCAGTGGCCCTGCTCGACAAGCGCCTGCAGCCGAAAATAGGTGATCTCGCCGCCGGAAACAGTTAGCGTGCTTCGGGCTTGAAATGAATCGGGATGTGTCATGCTTTACTATATACTCCTTTACAAAGAGGATACTGGGGTAATAGTGCTTGCCTGTAAAAAGCTTTACGGTTATACAGGTTTAGAGGGATATTTTCAAGCCCTTGCAGCTGTTCAACCAGCAGGTGATTTCTATGAGCTGTGAGCTGAAACACACAACCCGCAAAAAAATATCCGCTGGAAAATTTTATCCCCTCGGGGCGGCGGTGCAGGAGGGCGGGGTTAATTTCGCCCTGTATTCCCGGCATGCGCAAGAGGTGTTTCTGCTGCTGTTTAACGACCCTGCGGGGCCGCCGACCGATATCATCAGCCTTGAGCACCGCTCGCGGCATATCTGGCACTGCTTTGTAGAGGGCATACGGCCCGGGCAGCTGTATGCCTATAAAGTGCGGGGCGAGTATACTCCCGGGCAGGGCCTGCGTTTTAATGACCATAAGCTGCTGCTTGATCCCTATGCCCGCGCGCTGACCGGCAAGGTCGTGAACCGCGACAATCTGCTGCTGGCATATGATCCCCTGGCGCTGGACAAGGACGCGGCCATGGACAGCCGCGACAGCTCGTCCCTGCTGCCCAAATGCATTGTCATGGACAGCGCCTTTGACTGGCAGGGCGACGCGAGGCTCGACATACCTCTGCCGGAGCTGATCATATACGAGGTGCATCTGAAGGGCTTTACGGCCCATCCGTCATCGAGGGTGCGGCACCCCGGCACCTATCTCGGGTTTATCGAGAAGATACCCTATCTGCGCGAGCTCGGCATCAACGCCGTGGAATTTATGCCCCTGCAGGAGTTTTATGTCGAGGACTTTCTGGTGGAGCGGAATCTTACCAACTACTGGGGCTACAACACCATCGGCTTTTTTGCGCCGGAATATTCCTACAGCACCAAAAGCAGGCCCGGCTCCCAGGTTGACGAGTTCAAGCTCCTGGTTCGCGAGCTGCACCGCGCCGGCATCGAGGTCATCATGGACGTGGTGTATAACCACTCCGGCGAAGGCAATGAGCTGGGCCCCACGGTATGCTTCCGGGGCATCGACAACCCGACCTACTACCGGCTTGAAGGACCACCCCATGAGCCGGGCAGGCGCTACCACGATGTAACCGGCTGCGGCAACAGCCTTAATTTCAACGAGCCGCAGGTGCTGCGTATGGTTATGGATTCGCTGCGGTACTGGGTCGAGGAGATGCATGTCGACGGGTTCCGGTTTGATCTGGCCACTGCCCTTGGCAGGCAGGAGGGAGGTTTTCGCAAATCAGCATCGTTTTTTGACGCCATTTCCCAGGACCCGATACTCAATACCGTCAAGATTATCGCCGAGCCCTGGGACATCAAAACCTATCAGATCGGAAATTTCCCGGTCGACTGGTCCGAGTGGAACGGCAAGTTTCGGGATACCGTGCGCCGCTTTGTCCGGGGCGATGCCGGGCAGATGGAGGACCTTGGGTGGCGGCTTACGGGGTCAGCGGACCTGTTCTCCCATGACGGCCGACACCCCTACAACAGCATCAATTTCGTTACCTGCCATGACGGCTTTACGCTGAGCGATCTTGTAACCTATGCTGAAAAGCACAATCTGGCCAATGGCGAAGACAACCGCGACGGCATGAATGAAAATTTTTCCACCAACTGCGGGATTGAAGGCACGACGCAGCTGGCGCCGATTCTGCGGCAGCGGCGCAGGCTGGTGAAAAACTATATCTGCTGCCTGCTGTTCTCGCGCGGTACGCCCATGCTGCTCGGGGGTGATGAAATTCTGCGCACCCAGCAGGGCAATAATAATGCCTATTGCCAGGACAACAGCCTGAGCTGGTTTGACTGGAGCCTGGTTGAGAAAAATGCGGATATCGGTGAGTTTTTCAGGAAGGCCATAGCATTCAGGAAAAAATTTGGGGTGCTGCAGGGCAGGCATTTTTTTAACGGCATTGACGATACGGGCAGCAGGCAATCCGATATTATCTGGTATGGCCCGGATTTGAAACCCCTTGAATGGAAAAACCGGGAAGCCCGGACCATCCTGTATCAAATCGACGGCGGCAGGGACCCCTACCCGGCTGGTGGGTATCAGCTCCTGTTTGCCTTCAATGCCGATGGCGAGGGAAAGTTGCTTCGCCTGCCGAAAACAGCCGGCAGGCGGTGGTTCCGCATTGTGGATACCAGTTGTGACAGTCCCATAGATTTTTTTGATCCGGCGTTTCCGGCTCCCGTGCTAGATGCCCGGTATACAGTGAAGGCCGGTACGGTAGCTGTGTTTATCAACGCACATAAGGATTAACGGGCTGAAAGCCTGCAATGAATAAGAATTGAGTAATTCCCAATATTTTTGAATATTCCCGCTTGCATGCTTTATAGTATATGGGTATAATCGTAAAAAGGGTAATGGAGAGCAATCTTCATTATACCTCCTCTTTCCCCCTGGGAGCCCCCCTCCCCAGGGGGATTTTTTTCCGCAGACGTGCACGTTCCCCTGAGCTGAAATCACTGATTATGATTGCGTGATGCCTGCTTTTGCTTTTGCCCGGGAATACAGAAGGGGCTTAAAATTTTCAGCCCATACGGCAAAGAATCATGGACACGCAGCGCTTGCCTGCGCAAACTCTCCCAAGGTTATTGCGGAATGCCCGGAAAATGCTTATATCCTGCGCGTGACGTAAAACGTATACGCGCCGTTTTCCTGCGGCACAGGCTCTTCATAATATTTGCGAAGCGCGGCCATGATGGGCGCAATTCTCCACCGACATTTAATAAGACGCCATTTATGGGTAAAAACATGGGTGATCAGCGATGGCAGGCAGAAATAATGCCCCCACTCAAAGGCTGCCAGCGCGGCAGGCGAAAAATAATGCCAGCAGCGCTCCACCTTGAAGCCGGCAGCCTCCAGGCGCCTGGTCCACTGATCGGGGTTTTCGCAGGTTTTGTGGCGGGAGATCGCATTAAAAAAAGCGCGATACATGCGCCCCAGGGGTTTCAGGCCAATTGCGTCAAGGAAACGTGCCACCGACAGGTTGGGTAAAAAGTTGTGGTTCGGGACGCTGAAGACAAACAGTGCGCCAGGCTTGAGCACGCGGGCGGTTTCCGCAAGAACGGCATCCAGTTGCAGTATATGTTCCAGCACCGAATTACTGAGGCAGCTGGAGAAATACGCCTCCGGGTACGGTATGGCAGAGCCATCCGCTTCGGTCACTGCATCGTAGATGCTTCGGCCGCGAGCCTCGGAGAGCGGCCCCGCCCACGGGTCAAGACCAACTTCCAGCTTGCGGTCGAAGGTCACCCGGGCAAAATGACCATCGCCACAGCCCAGATCCAAGGTAGGGGAAGGCAGGTCGAGATCCTGGTAGAAGCGCGATTCAACGGCGCGCAGCAAAGCCCGGAAATACGGCAGGTCGAGGGTGTGCAGGTAAAGGAAGTCTTTCATTTCGGTTGTTTTCTCAGCATTTCAAACAAGTCTTCATACGCTGCAGCGATGGAGTCAGGTTCGTAAGGACGGGCAATAGCAGCCGGGTCGCACTTGAATTTGTCCGGATGGTCAAGAACCTCGATCAACGATTCGGCCAGGGCTTTCGAGTCGCCGACGGGAACGACTTTGCCCATGCCGGTCATCTCGACCGGACGGCGAACACCCGGCAAAGCCGAAGCCACGCACGGCACATTGTTCATCATCGCTTCGATTTGCACCAGCCCGAACGCTTCGGTGGAATTCAAGCTGGGGACAACCAGCACATCCAGGTTGGGGTAAAAAGCCGCCATCTCGGCCTGGTTCAGGATGCTCAGGAAACGCCACTTGCCCTGAGCCTCATACTCATGGATGCGCGGCGCCAGCCGGGCGAAATACTGCTGCTCGCCCAGCACGTTCAGATGCTGTCCGGCGAACAGAACCTGGGCGCCGGGATATTTTTCAAAAACCGCCGGGAGCGCATCGAGCAGGATCTCGACGCCCTTTTCACTGGCAAAACGGGTGGCCATGCCGATCACCGGCCTTCGCCCGGGTATATGATGCTGCCGTGCAAAAGCCTCGACCGCACCCGCCTGCGGCCGAGGCAGCTCCACGGGAGGCAGAATGGGCGTCAGCTTGCTGCGGTACCGCGAAAGATAGCTGGAGTGGTCAGCGTAATCCTGGGTGTAGGTCACAATATGGCTTGAAAGCAGACCGGCCAGATGATTCTGGAAGTAGACTACCCTGTTGACCAGGCGATTGAACAAACCATGCGGGAGCTGCAAATCACAGTGATAGGTCAAAATCGCCGGCTTGCCCATCAGGCGGGCGCGAGCGGCAAAGCCTGGCGCATCGAACTGGGGCAGGTGCAGATGCACCACATCGCTTGCAGCTACATGCTTCCAGGCCAGCCAGCCTAAAGTAGGCATGATCACCCCCTTGTTGATGCGCAACAAGACCGGCGCGCGAATGATCCGCACGCCGCATCGCATTTCCTCGGCAGGCGTTGACGAATCGAAATGCGAAGTCAGCACGGTTACGTCGTGGCCGCGGCGGGCAAAGGCTTCGGCCAAACGCTCGGCATAAATCGTCAGGCCCGATGCGTGCGGCCGATAGTAGGTAAGCACGGTGAGGATTTTCATACACACATTACAAATTGGCCTTTAGCAGGCCGTTGATAAACGCCCATCCAGGCTTTCACCGGGACGGTGTCTGCTATGCGCCTGCGCTCGTCAAGGCAACTTGGCACAACGCGGCCTTGTCTTTCCCTTGTAGAGCATTTAACTAAATTATGTAGCCGGGTTGTCATTTCGAATCCCGCTGCAAGCGGGATGAGAAATCATTTACTAAAAACCAAGATCTCTCCCTTCGGTCGAGATGACAGTAAAAAAAATAGTCTACAGAAAAAAGTTAAATGCTCTAGGGCAGTCCACGCCACCCGCTCTGCGGGTGGCGTGTTGATTGCGAATGATTGCCGGCAAGCGGGTGTCACAGACAATGCGCGCCTTGTATCTGAGCATTATTGAACATCCCGCCGGCATGCCCTCACATTTGCAGAGAACATGCAATGCTTTGCCGGTTTGTGTTGATTGTGGATGTTAATAGAAAAGGGAAGTGTACATGGCTTTCCCAACAAGAGCCAATTCAGCAAGGCGCCCCCAGAACTTCAGTGCGGAATTTTCCCTGAGTGATGCGCTTGCAGGTGGATGAAGGAAGCTCTTCCCCCGACTTTTGTCGTGGCGGTACAGGCGCAATGATGGCGCCAAAGCCCGCGATTTGTTCGCAGGCCAATGTCGCACCCCTGCCAGTTATGGAAGAAAAGCTTTTTAGTTCTTGTCCTTCAGCAGCGTTTCCAGGCTGACTGATTCCATAGACAGATCAGAATCACAGAGCATTCTGTCGAGGGCCTGTTCCAGCCCCGGGCTTGCCTCAGCCGCTATGGCTTTGCATAAGTTCTGAAGTGCCGATACCATTTCCGGTGAAAAGTTCGGCTGTTCCTGCTCACCGTTCAGCGCTTTATCGATAGCCGGCCGCAGCAAGTGGAAAACACGGGCAGCTTCGGCCTTGATAGCCGGATTGCGCTGCAGTATCGATAAAAACTCCGGCGCATGAACATAATAGAGAAAGATATAGGCCCTGCCGCGCTGGGTGGAAAATAAAACCTTATCCCGGAATTGCCGCAGCGTTTCAATATCTTTTTCCTTTTCATTAAGCGCATAGAATGCGGGGCAATTCCTGTGGATACTTGTCGTAGTCGTTTCCGGTGGCTTGGTGGTCGTGGTTGTTTTGATTGTCGTTGTTGTGGACGTATCAGGTCCAGGCGTTGTCGTTGTTGTGGACGTATCAGGTCCAGGCGTTGTCGTTGGTGTTGGTGTCGTCGTCGGTGT
>Ga0209697_10002432_pt1 | contig 26825 bp, 25 predicted proteins | sample AliMusrvi5mmetaG_FD_184115 | JGI IMG/M metagenome (GOLD analysis project Ga0209697, IMG submission 184115) | Freshwater lake bacterial and archeal communities from Alinen Mustajarvi, Finland, to study Microbial Dark Matter (Phase II) - Alinen... | ecosystem: Environmental > Aquatic > Freshwater...
AAAATCCTCTGTTTCAATTCCGGCCAATCTGCCGCCGGAGAGCCGCCGCATTTCGTTCTTCTGGAATGGAGGGCTCGCGGCGATTACACCGCAATCTGGACCGGGGCAGGACGGGTGCGCCGCGCCGAGGCGAAGCCTGGCTGCATGATGGAACTGCTCTCACCCGAATTCGAGGACAATGGGGAGGATTACAGAGGCTGACCGTAGCATTACCTGAGCGTTGCTGCCTGATGGATATTGAGTCTTTCAAACGGGGTAGCCGCTTCGAATTCAAACTGAGACAAGCAATGATCTTTATAGACTTGGATGAAACATTGATTCAGGCCGTTGTCCCGCGAAGAGGGAACATAGGCAAACGTTCCCGCGTCGATGTTGATGGAGAAGTATTCTTCGTGCTAGCGCGGCCACTGGCCAAGAAAATCCTGAACGATTGCAGGAGTCTTGCGACGGTCGCCTTGCACACCACCGCATCGCGAGACTATGCGGAAGAGATGAACGCCATTTCCATTTTCATTCGCCCAAAACCGCATTTTTGCTCGAAACGATTTTATCCGGGACGAAGAGGATGGTCGAGAACGAGCCGTTTACGAAAGTGCATTCAAGAATTTTATCCTCATCGACAATCTGCCATTCGATTCCGTATATCCCAGATTGAAGTGCCGCTTTCTCGGCATTGATGGGTCGCGATATTTTCAAATCCGGACATTTGAGGGGAAAGCCCCTGAGATATTTTCTTTTGATTGGACGGAAATCTATACTCTCGTTATAGAACGCACAGATTGAAATATGAAATCTGGATCTCCATCACTCGCGGGCAATTTCCAACTGGCCATAGAAGAGGATGATCTTTCGCGGATTGTGCAGTGGGCGGATATCAAAAACACCGAGTTGATGGATGTGTATTTCAAGCAGCGTCTGGGGCCGGGTTTTAGAATGGTTCCTGTTGTAGGAATCAGCCGAAAACATTTTGAGTCCCTGATAAAAGCGACGGATGGAACTGATCTTTATGGCAGAATGTGCGAGGATGAACCTGATGCCGCAATCGAAGCCGCGTTTACCCTCTCTGTGCATAATGCGGAGGTGATGAATGTAACATTTGGGATTGATGTTCCCTACCCGGGAAAGCGTTTTATTGATTTTTTAAATCGAAATGGAACAACTGATTTCCACAGGGAGTTCGTCAAACATCTCCAGGGCGTCTCGAAGGATTGCCACGACCTCCATGTGAAGTGGAAGAGCAGCGGAGTTCGTTTTCACGCGATAGCGAGATCTCTTCCTGGCCGATAGCGGACCGCCGCTCTTGCCATTTGAAGCCTGCCAGTTGATCCCTGGTTCCCTCACCGTTTGCCTGCAAGGCTTTCGAAGGCGGCGATTGGATTCCAGCTAATCGGGGATTGCGTTTGTTTCAATGCTGGGCAGTCCACCGGACGAGCCGAATCAACCGATTGAGTTCATTCCCTTTTACCGATTTTGGCGGGAGTATCTTCGACTTCATGGAACACTTGAAAGTCGATAACGGCTGGAAAATTGGCATCGGGGCCGGGACTTCGATGATTCGTTTTTTTTCTCGGGCATACACGGAATACCTCGCAAACGCAAAAACCGAAGAGGAATTGTACGCCGCCGCCGAGGCCGCCGGTAAAAGGATCGGGATACGATGCCTTGCCGCCGAGTTGCTCGTGACCGATTTCGCATCTACCCTCTCTCTCGATAAAAAACTTTGGCTCGCGGGAGAGATTGCAAAAATTGGGATGGTGATTTCGCTCGAACCGAACGTAAGGAAGATTTCGGAAGGGATTGGCGAAGTGCTTCCCGGTTTGGAAGACATGCTCCGCTGGTTCGTCGCGCCAGGAGCGGCGTTAAATCTCTATTCGATGCAAGCGGAACACCCATCCATCGTTTTGAAATTCCCGCAAAAACAAATGCGGGAAAAAGTTCCGGCGGTGGATGTAATTGCCTCGATGAAATCGCGCGGCCAGCGAGACGCGCTACGGCATCTATCGAGCATCGCGAAAATCCGCCATTGCTACGGTCATAAAATTGCGGGGATCCCAATCCGTCCCGGCGCGATTCTTGTGGGAATGTCCGGCGTCGGGAAGACCTACGTCGCCCGCGCGTTTGCCTCTGCAAGCAACCTCCCATTTTTCGAGTGCACGGTTGGCGGATGGTGTCTTCAAAATGCGAAATCCGAGCCATCGGCCTGGACACTATCTGCAATCAAAAGCCTGTTGAGTTCTCCGATTCTGATTTTTTTGGACGAGCTGGATAAGATCCAAACGGTGGGTTCGGGGTCGGGTTCTGCGGATAATTGGTGGCGCGGATGCCAAACCGAAATTATGCAGCTTTTGGATAGGACGATGGGCGATATTCCTCTCACGGATTCGGAGCGTAAAAACCTCGAAAATTCGTGGGTAATCTGTGCAGGGGCATTCCAAGAAATTTTCAAGAAGAAGCTCGGGGGCGAGGTGCTTTTGGCGGAAGAATTGGATATCGAGATTACTCGGGCTGACCTCGAAGGGTGCGGCCTACCTGATGAGCTCCTGAACAGGTGCGGAGAAATTGTGAATATACCCATGCCCAGCCCGCAGGAGGTTTCGGTTGTGCTAGAACAAATTGAGAATGCAGTGCAATTCCAGGTTCCCGCGAAGGAGCGCGAGGCTCATGCGAACGCAGCGATTGTGGAACTGCGGGGATGGCGCGGCCTCGAACAATACGCCCTCACTTGCGCCCGCCGCGCGATGGCACAGCTTCAAAAGTGAAAAAAATTACCTGGACGGGTGATTTTTCAGACTTCAGCAGCGAGGGAAGCCAGAAACCGGTTAGGGCCAGTTAGGGCCAAAAAAAGCCAATTAGGGCCAGTCTTTCTGGCGTTTTCGGCGATTGCTGGCGTTTGAAATTTTCAGGACTGTCGGCTGGAAATCCTGTATTTATCGGCCTTCCCAAGGCAAAACCACTTTTTTTGAAGTGGTCGGGGCGACAGGATTCGAACCTGCGACCTCCTGGTCCCAAACCAGGCGCTCTACCAAGCTAAGCTACACCCCGATGATATTTACAATAAGTTACTTACAACTGTTTTTGCGATGGTGTTTTTTCCTCTTGTCACCCGATTTTGTAACCCGATAGATTTGGGGCATGAAGGAGCCGCAAAAATCGGGAGAGCAAGCATCAGATTGGAAGAAGGTTGGAGCATCGCTGTATCGGTATAAGAACAAAGGTTACTATGCGCTGGTAAAACACCGTGGCAAACAAATTCGCCGGTCGCTGGAAACAAACGATCTGGCCCACGCCCGGCGGGCGCTTGCCGACTTCAAGCGCGACCTAGATCTCGTGGACCCCTCGCTCTCCCGCCGGACGCTGGAAGGCCACGCGGAGAAATTCTTGGAGACCCTGAGCGGAGCCGAGAGCACCCTCTACAATATTCGGCACTCCATAGACCGCCTCCTCAAAGACTGGCCAAAGGATTCCCCCCGTCTGCTGCCAAAGATCCGTAAAGCGGATTGTGAGCGGTGGCTGGCTAAATATGCCGAGCGGGCTGCGAGCACGGTCAACAGTCACATTTCCTACGCCTCCCGCTTTTTTGAGATGGCTGTCGATGAAGGGGTCATCCCCAAGGACCCTATGCAGGGGATCACCTACCGGCGCCGGGGCAAGCCGACCCGCCTGACCCCCACCCGCGAGCAGTTTCAGGCCATTGTTGCCGACCTCCGGTCAAAGAAGGCCAATGGCCATGGCGCAGATGACTCTGCCGATTTTGTGGAGCTTTCGGGCTTGCTCGGTCTCGGGCAAGCCGAACTCTCCGGAATCCAGCGCCAGCACATCAACCTGAAGGTCGGCACAATTCAGGTATTTCGGCGCAAAACAAAACAGAGCTTCACCATTCCCATTTATCCAGAGGCGAGAGCGGTCGTCGAACGACGGTTGGCGGATTTGGAAACGGATCCCACAACCCGACTCATGCCTCAGGACAACTGCAAAAAGGGACTCGCCGCTTCGTGTAAACGTCTTGGATTTCCAAGCTTCGAGCCCCGGGCACTCAGGAGATATTTCATCACCTCCGCTCTGCGCCTCGGCGTCGACGTTGCCACCGTGGCGGCATGGCAGGGTCACCGTGACGGTGGGGCTCTGGTGCTCAAGACCTACGGCGATACCGTGAAATTGGAGCACAGCCTGAAAATGGCGGCGCTCTTTGAGCCAAAGGCAGTTGAGACGCTCGCTCCCATGGAAGTCATGAAGTAGAGCAGGAAGAATAATTTGCTGGCGCACGCCACATGCTTGAAAACAGAATAGCAGCATGCCCCTGATAAAAACGAAGAAGGCCCCCAGCGATTTGAGGAAGGATCTCTTGAAGCTTCGTCGTGAGGACAAAGGTGCATTCCTCAGGCTTGTGGCAGATATGGTCGAGTTGCTGGTTGACCCTGATTTCCGTGAGATCGCCGCTTTGTATTCCTCCTGGCCAGTGAATGTCCCGGCGTTGCGAACGCGCCCCCGCAGAAAAAAGAAACCGCGCCTAAAAGTTTTTCACGAAAAAACCAGAGAAGAGAAATGCGAATACGTTTTGGATGATCTGCTCCAGGTTGGAAGTGGAGTCGCAAGGAACTTGAGACCCGCTGAAACGCCCGATCCTGAGAATGCGATGACCTCGCTGGCTGTTGATATAGCGAATATCATGTCCGGCATCCGCACCCATCCAGTTCGAATCAACGATCTGCGATCGGCCTGGGCTATTGAAGAGGGCAGCGATGAAATGGCGCAGTTGCAACGCTGGGTTATTGCAGTAAAGAAATTGCCGATCGCTGACGTCGAAGCAAATACGCAGTGGGTAGCTCTCGGATTTGAGTTTGCGCAAATCAGGTATGGCATAAATCTTGAACGTTGTGGCTTTATTCAGGAATGGTTGGATGGGCAAAACAAAACATATGGAGCCAAGCAATCAGCAGGTTTTCTAAAAAAGAGGTTTGGGCAAGCGCTTAAGTTGATTCTGAATCATCGTTAAAGTAGCTTGGATTCCTACAGCACAGCTGTAGGTGGCGTCATCCAAGAAGACCCCAGTCAAGGGAGTAATTGGGTTTTAGTGCCCAGCCAATATAGGCATACTGGCGTTTTGCACACGTGAGACTACGGGGGCAAAGTTTAGGTGTCTTATGAAACCAAAAAACCTGCTATCTACTTCGTGCGATCGTCCTCGGGTTGCTTATAAAATCAAAGAATGCGCAGAGCTCACCGGCCTGTCGCAAGCGACTATTCGGCGTGCTATCCAACGTGGGCTCCTCAAGCCCTGCCGTGCTTTTCGTCACCCGCTGATACCGGCCGAGCAACTATATCAGCTCGTCCACTAAGTTAATCCGCCCCGCGCCGGAGAAAAAGGCCCCGGCGGTCTGTCACGACTCACCGGGGCATGCTGACTGATTACAATGAACACTTTACCATCTATAACTAAACAGACAAGCGCAAATAGATATGAAACGGCTTGGACCACCTGCTCATCACAGTTAACGCACGATGGGAGGCCAGCATGAGCCCGGTCGAAGAAATCCACCAGCACTGGTCACTGCTGCGGATGTGCGAACGGCTTGGGATTTCGTTGCCAGATCGCGAGGGAGTGAAGTTCTGCTCGCCCTTTCGCCCGGATAAACATGCGTCATGCTCAGTGATTGAAGGAAAAATCCGTGATTGGACCACGGGCGAGAACATTGACTCCATCACTGCTTTCGCAATGGCAAGGAACATCACCAATGCCGAGGCGATCAAACAACTCGCGGCGGAGTTGCATCATGGCACCCGGTGGGCACCAAGCGCCACGCAGGTGAAGCCCTCAGAACACAAGCTAGTCCTTCCGGAACTGCACTATGACAGAAACCTAGGAAGCCAGCTCGCCAGCTTGCGCAAATGTTGTTCCATGGGTCCAGATTTCGCTGGGTTGCTTCTGGGGTGCCTCGGATTCGGAACTTTGTGCGGATTCGTCTGCTGGGTCATTTTGGATGCCGCCGGAAGGATTGCCGAGGCGAGGCGTCTGGATGGGCACCCTTTCCCGCCGGTAGGCAGTCTTTGCGAGCGGAAGGCCCATACGCTTCGCGGATCCACGAAATCTTGGCCTCTCGGTATCATGCCGCCGAAGGGCAAGGGCTTCCCGCCGGATCTGATGGCTGTAATGATCGAAGGTGGTCCAGATTACATTGTCGCCTGTGGACTGCTGGCGTATGCCGAAAATGCGTTTCTTCCCGTCACAATGCTCGGTGCCGGGGCTGCAATCAGTCCCGACGCTCTCCCCCTCTTCTGTGGACGAAAAGTTCTGATCCTCGCGCACCCCGGTGAGGCTGGACTGGCCGCCGGTAAGCGTTGGGCTAACCAACTTCACAACGCTGGCGCAACTCCGGAGCACCGCCAACTTGAAGGCGGTGATCTCAATGATCTCGTTGCGAAACACGGCACCGAGGCCGTAGCGAGGGACCTCGGGTTATGAATCTCGCGACAGTTATTCCATTTGAATCACAGCCGCTGGAGGAAACTCTGGAGGCTACCGCAGGCCGCTCCCTGAAGCCTCTGACCACTCGGAAGCCGTCAGAGATACTCTCAATGGCGTTCGATCCTGCCGACCTGCTCCTCGACAACGGATATTTGGTAAAGGGAAACCCAGTTGCTATCGTCGGTGCGGGAGGCCTGGGTAAATCGCGCTTCGTGATGCAGCTTGCCGTCGCCTGTGTGCTCGGTAGGCCATTCATAGGATGGCAAACGCGGGCGGCTGGGCAGAAGTGGTTGATCTTGCAGACGGAAAACGGCAACAGGCGGCTGCAGGCTGATCTTCGCGGCTTGCTGAAGGGCTGCACGGTCGAGGAGATGAGCAAGCTCGACGAGAGCCTCCGCATCCACACGCTCGAGAACGACGACGACGCCTTCGTCAGCCTCGCCAACCCAGAGGCACACCAGCGGATTTCTTCCATTCTAAAGGACTTTCCGGCCAACGTGATCGTGTACGATGTCTTGCGGGACTTTGGTGCCGGGGACCTCAACGCCGATCAATTTATGACAGAGACCTGTCGCGCCATTGGTCGTATCACCCGAGACGGCGACCACACTCGAATCCCTGTAATTGTCCACCATGCCTTGACTGGAAAGGCTGGTGCCGGCCGCGCCACAGGCTTTGACCGCGGCAGCTTCGGCCGAAACAGCAAGGTACTGCAGAGCTGGGTGCGCGCCCAAATCAACCTTGCCCCCTACTCCGGCGAGGCCAACGACGTGATTGTCGTTGCTTCCGGGAAGGCCAACGACGCCGAAGAGTTTGAGCCGTTCGCCGTCCGCCTCGACCCCGAGACCATGAATTACGAGCGCGACGCCTCCGTGGACATCGGGGATTGGCGTCAAGCTGTGGGAGGTGAAGCAGTTGGCGGCTCGGGCGCGACCATCGCTCACGTGGTCGAGGCTGTGCGTGGAGTCGGACTGGATGGCATCACCAAGGCTGACCTTGCCAAGGCCGTCATCAAAGAGACCGCATGCAGCAGGGCATCTGCATACCGGGCAATCGGAAAGGCTGAGGCGAAAAGGGCCATCCTGCGCCGCCAAAGCGACAAACTCTACGTCCTTCCACAATGAAAACGTCTCACCCATTTCTCATGAGATTCTCACTGAGACGAGATGGAGACGTCTCAAGTCTCACACCCCTTATAGGGGTGAGACTGAGACGATCCCGGATGATTTCATCAATAAACCATGAACACCACCACCACACCACCAGCAGACCATCCGGAAATTCTAAAAAAACTCTATGGCAGCGGGCGATGCCGTGCAGGCTTCGCCGTGAAGAGCCTGGCATCTGCCACGGGCTCGAGCCCGGAGCTGGCCGGGCTTGCTGTTGCTGGCCTACTGGGCGGCATAGCAGGCCCGGATGGCCATATCCTTGGACCGGCGGACAATCAGATAAGTCCAGACGTCAACGTCATTGTCGCCGGGGCTGAGGATGCCGCATGGCGGCGGCTTCAGGAGTTGATTCTCAAGCCCGTGGAATCCCTGCAATCCCGCCTGCGCGAAATGGGCCGCGCCGTTGATCCCGTCCGCGTGGCGGAGCTCGAACACATGAGGGAGTCCAAGGATGCAACCATCAAACTCCACGGCATTGCAGGCCAAGAGCTCTCCAAACCACTGCCTTTTGGTCCGCTCGACAACACCCGGGGAAGGATTGCCCTCAGGCTTTCGAGCGTTTTGTTGCGGTCGCCGTCTCCGGAAGTCTTCAGGAAAGGCGTCGAGGAGATTTTGGACCGGCATGCCACCATTGTTTACCCCGACAGCAGGATTTTTGCTGAACTCTCCCGGCTGGCGCCGCCACGGCAGTGGCAGGAGCTGCTCAAACTGATTGTCGACGCCCTCGAAGGCCACGACGAGCGCTTTGATCGCATTGATGCAAACGAAGGTTTCGGGAGGCTTGCGGCGCTGAAGGCGGTGCTGCTGCTGACCTGCAGCGAAGCCCAAGCCGCCCAGGCGATGGGATCGACCAACCCCGAACTCCGGCGGTTGATGCAGCAAAGCCTTGTGGTGCGCCCGGGTTACTGCAAACCACTGCCCCGGGCCAACCGGGAATACCTGCGCGGCGGCTACAGCGCCTACACCGACGCCGTCACCTCGGTGCTGGCATCCCGGCGCTCGGGCAAGGGCATGCAGTTCAAAGTCAGTGATGAAGACTACCAACTCCTGACCGAATACACCGGGTATATGGAGTCTTTGTTGCCGACATGCACAACTCTTCCCCAGCGTGCCTGGGTGTCGGATTTGGCCTGGAAGATTTCTTGGGCAATGATGGCGGTGAAGGGCATGGCGGAGCCCGGAGGGTGGTGCGTGCCATACGGAATTCACGTCGCCCATTCTGCAATCTGCGAACACACGGCGTTCTGCGCTCAGGAACAGAAAAAGCAACACGCCTTACAAGACGAGAGTGCCCGGCGGTTAATGCTTAATCGGATTGAGAGGCTGGGCCCCTGCCATTGGCGCGTGCTGGCACGCACTTTGCGGGTTCAGCGGAGGGAACTCTTCGCGCCTGTTCTGGAGGGGCTTGTCAGCGAAGGCCTCGTCGTGTGCGAGGATGATCGCTACGCGCTGGCGGCGCCGGCCAAGGCCAAGGAGGTGGCATGAGTCACCGGCCTTGGCGGGCAATCTCGTCCAGCAGGTTTGTCAGGCATCGCCGTTCGCTCTCGGGCAACGTGATGTCGGCCTGGGGCAGCGGCTGGTCGATCCGGGTAAATGGAGCCGGGGCCAGCTTTCTCACATGGGCAGCTACAAGGCTGCGTGCAGGGTTCACAACGGCGAGCTCCAGGGCTTGCCGAAACGCATGATCGCCGCGCATCCACTCCTCTTGAGTCAGAAGATGATGAATCACCGGTTCGTGCCTGATCTCGGCAAGGCGCTTCCCGTCGCCGGTTTCGAGAACAACATGAACACTTAACCGTAAGCTTTCAGGGCCTGCTTTCATACTATGACTCTAAATCCTTCACCAACCCCGTCAATGGTAACCCCATGTCAGCTTTTTGCCGTCAGTGACAGCGAGGCCATGGCGGCCCTGCCGAAGCTGTTTCAGGATGTCACATCGGAATTGGTAGCCGCCTACGAAGTCGGCCCCAAACCCGTGGTGGCCACGGCCCTGGCTATTAGTGCCGCCGCACTGGGGGGCTCGGTAACCGTTCAGGTTCCTCAATTCGGACGACACGTTACTCCGGCCTTCAACTTGGGGCTCTTGTTGCAGGGCGGCCGCTCCCCGGGCTGGCTCAATTTGCTGCGCGCCCGCCTGTTTGGATTGATAATCGATATGCAGCTCGTGCTGACGGATCAGGGCGTGGATGCCCTGCAAAAAAGGATCAACACCCTGCAGCAGGCCTTCGAGGAAGCCCGGCGGACGATTTCCCCCGATCCAGAGTTGCTGAGATCTGCCGCAGATGACATCGCCAGGCAAAAAGCCGGATTGCGGCCCGCCCTCTTCACCGCCCGTTTTGCCCCCGCCGATGTAGGGAAAGTCATCGACGCCAGTTTTGACAACGCGGTGTTTCTCGCTGATCCCGGCGCTGATCCCGTGGAAACCTTCTTGGAGCTCAAGAAAGGCGAACAACGGGACTTGGTCAGGCTGTTGAACTCCTCGTGGGAAGGGCTCCCGCTGAACTTCGGCCAGCGTGTGGTTGCGGCCTCGCTCTCTCTGCTTTGGGAATCACAGGAGGAGATGCTGCTGCCCCTATTTGACAGTGACACCCTTGTCGGCGCACTCCCGCCTCCTATTCTTTGGATTTCGAGCCCCACGAACCGGCTTCGCGGCGCCAAGCATGGCATAGCCAGCGAGAGACAGTGGAAGCATGCCATCGACACGCTGTTTGACTGCCGGTGCCGGCATCGCTTGGACCCATCATTGCTGAGCGATGAAGCCGCTGCGCTTCTCGGTGAGTTCGAGCGCGAGATCGAAGGCCGGATTTCAGAGAACGGTCCCCTGCTTCACCGGCATCTGGTCTGGTTGCCCGGACTTGCGCTCCGGGTGGCGGTGATCTTCGCGTTTTTCAATGAGCGAAAAGATCTTGTTATCCCCGCCGATGCTGCAACAGCCGCCGTTTTAGTGGTGCGGTGGCTGGCTGCCGAGCATCTCCGGATCCTGCTGACATTTGATGCAGCGCCTCTTTCGCCGGGCGCTGACATGTCGACTGTGACTGACAGGAGCGATCCCGCAGAGGTGATGCTGCGCAAAATCCGACAAAAGGCACCAGTGACCCGGCGTAAATTGTGGCAAAGTTACAATGATCCCAAGGCCCTTACCTTCCAGTCCGTGCTGGATGGCCTGCTGAGAGACGGGAAAGTCGCCAAGGACAGCAGTGAACGGTTCGTTCCTGTGGAAAGTGGCGGCAGTGCGGTAGTGATGGCAGTGGAGGAGAGGGGAGATTTGGTGGATTCCAGCCCGCTATGACGAAATCCGATGCTGACATGCGGCAGACCGGTGTTCGGTGGCGTGGAGCGTCCTCAAAGCGGCAGAGGGATCTGGCGGCTCGGGGGTACGAGGCCGGTGAACCCCAGACCGAGAAGGCGGAGGGCTGTCCACCAACCGCTCCCGATTGCGAGCATGGACACTGGCCGCCGTCGCCATTTTGCAGGCGTGCAATTTCGCAAAATGCCGGTCATGATTCCCTCCAGTCCAGCCGTATTCTGTCCGATTCTATCTACCAATGAGCCGTGTGCCGAATAGTTCCATGACCTCGAAGCTTCCCATCAACCTCGAAAACCTCCTGCGTCAGCGGCAGGTGGAGGGTGAGCGGATCGAATACAAGGCGGGCTGGAACCCGGACGCGATCCTGCGGACGCTGTGCGCGTTTGCCAACGACTTCGAGAACCTGGGCGGGGGATATGTGGTGATCGGGCAGGACTGCGATGCCAACGGGCTGCCGGTGTTTCCACCCGCAGGTGTCCCGGATACCCAGCTCGACAAGATCCAGCGGGAACTTCTGGGATTCTGCAACCTGATCCAGCCTCCGTATTTCCCGCTGCTGAGCGTGGAGCGTTTTGAAGATCGCAACCTGCTCGTTCTGTGGGCACCGGGCGGACTGACCCGGCCATACAAGGTGCCCAAGTCGGTGACGTCTAAGATCAAGGAATACCGGTATTACGTCCGCCGCTACGCCAGCACGGTCGAGGCCAAGGGCGAAACCGAGCGCGAGTTGATCAGCCTCACAGCCCAGGTCCCCTTCGATGATCGTGTGAACCAGACGGCCTCGGTGGGAGATCTGTCCCCGCGCCTGATGGAGGAATTCTTGCGCGAAGTCGGCAGCGAGCTGGCGGACGAGGTTCCCGCGCTTCCTGCGGAAGCTCTCGGTCGCCAGATGAAAGTGGTGGCCGGCCCGAGCGAATCACCCCTGCCCCAGAACGTCGGTCTGTTGTTTTTCAACGAGCATCCCGAGCACTTTTTCCCGGTCACCCAGATCGATGTCGTCTGGTTTCCGGAAGGCGCGGGCGGTGACCGGTTTGAAGAAAAGGTGTTTCAGGGGCCGCTGGGGCGGATCACCCGCGACGCCATCAGCTTCATCCAGCGGAATTACCTCAAGGAAACGATCATCAAACACCCGGACCGGCCGGAAGCCGAGCGGTTCTGGAATTTCCCGCAAGCCGCCATTGAGGAGGCGGTGGTCAATGCCGTCTATCACCGTTCCTACGAGATCCGGGAGCCGGTGGAGGTCCGTATTTCCCGCGAGGATCTGGTGGTGCTGAGCTTCCCAGGTCCCGACCGGTCGATCAAGATGGAGGACCTGCGCCGGGGGAAAGCGGTCTCCCGCCGCTACCGGAACCGCCGGATCGGGGAGTTCCTCAAGGAACTGGACCTCACCGAAGGCCGCTCGACCGGCATTTCAAAAATCATCAAGGCCATGGTGGCAAACGGTTCTCCTGCGCCGGAATTCGAGACCGACGACGAGCATTCCTATTTCCTGATCCGGCTGCCGGTGCATGAAAAGGCGGCGGCATGGGCGGAGGGGTTGGAAAAGCCCTCTGGGGAGGCTACCCAAGAAACTACCCAAGAAACTACCCAAGAAAAAATCGTTGCTCTGCTGCAGGAAAATCCGGCGACGACCCGTAACGCTTTGGCCAAGGCCGTCGGCATCACGCCAGATGGGGTGAAATACCATCTGGGCAAACTGCGGGCTGCCGGAAGAATCCGTCACCATGGTCCAACGAAAGCAGGTCAATGGGAGGTCACAGAAAAATGATGAGCCATATCCGCCGCCTTGGCCGCCATCCTGCGGTTGCTGCCCTTGCAGAACTCCCGGGCGATCAGCCAAGCGCGTAAGCGTGGCATCGCTCAGCGGAAACCGGGCCGTTTCACGGGGCGGGAAAATGATGACGCGCTGACGGCATTTGAAGACGTATCGAATCCGGATCCCAGCCAGGAAATAGCTTGGCTTAGTTGATACACTTTTGGGAATAGTGGATGTGAGGGAAGATGATGAGAAACGAATGTTAATAGCAAGGCATGAGGCCGCCCATGCCGTGATGCGAAAGATGTGCGGACTGGGTCCCACCAGTTTGCTTGCCGGATCTGAAGCCGGGTATTGCGCTGGAACTGGAACTTACATCACGTCTGAAGCAGCTTTGTTGATAGTGCTCGCCGGGCCATTGGCTGACGTCGGTTACGTTTTCGAGTGGGGTGACTGGGAAAAGTCGCACTCGGTTGATCTCTCTCTCGCAAAACAAATGATTGAGGAAAACGTCCTTCTGCGGATGAAATTCTGTCAGAGCGCCACTCCCTTAGTTCCCCTTTCCCCGAGTGAGGCGCTTAAAATGCAGCTGACCCGGGCGGGCGATATGCTGTTGGACCATGTTGAGCTGATTGAGGAACTCGCTGAAATGCTCGTTGAGCATCACGGGTTTCTATCAGCCCAAGAAGTGGGGAGATGTCTTGCCGAAGTAGAAGAGCGGTTTAACGGGCAACGGTAAAAGCTATGGTTCTCAGTGTAGGTGGGCAAGCCTGAGCCACAGAGAAATACTTGTCCCCAAATTTCTGAGGTTGGTGCTGGAGGGGGCCCGCATAGCAGGTAAAAAATGGGGGCGACTCGCACCCCCATTTCAGTGCCGGCCGTGCGGGAGGCAGTGCGGGCATCTCTCAATCTCGGGTCTTGACCACGAGGTGGCGGATCCTGAGTTCCGACTGCTGCCATTCAGGCTCGGGCTCCATGCCGCAGAATCCCCCGCCGACGGCGAGGTTGATGATGAGGTGGAATTTCTGGTCGAACGGCTTGGTCATGCTGACCTCGAAGGTCTGGGTGCCGTTGACATACCAGCCCATGCCGGTCTCGTCCCAGGTGAAGGCAAACTCCTGCCATACTCCGGGATAGGAGTTGTAGGTCGCCTGCTTCGACTTCATCTGCCGCCCCTCCCAGTTCGGCCCGAAGTGGAGTGCATGGTAGACGGTGTTCCACTCCTGGTTCTTGGCTTCGAGGATGTCGATCTCCCCGGAGGCCGGCCAGATCCCGTAGGCGTTGTCCGTGGGAAGCATCCACACGGCGGGCCATAGCCCCTTTTCGTAAGGGAGCGCCGCCCAGAAGGAGACGGTGCCGTAGCGGAAGTCGAACCTTCGCTTTGTCCGGACTCGTCCGGACGTGAAGGGCATGATGTGTCCGCAGATGTTGGTCGCTTGCCGCTTCGCGGTGATGACCAATTCATCTTTGTCCATGCAGGCGAACTCCTCGGAGTCCACATACATCTGCCGCTCCTGGTTGCCGCCGCCGAAGTTGTTCACCTCGTATTCCCAGCGGTTCATGAGCGGCCCTTCCAACAGGTTAGTTTTTTTGTGTGGTTTCATAATTGGTTTCGTCCTTCATGGACGGATAAGTTGTTCCTTTCATGGGCATATAACGCTTGCCGGGGCGCTGTTGCCGCCGGGGTGCTGATAAGTCTTTCGAGCGCCGTTCCAAGCACCTCTGCCCTCTCTGTGCCTTGTGTCGTGTGGATGAGCGCGATCTGGTGAGCCAGCCACGCGATGTCCGATTCGTGAATGTCCGTGTCGGTGCGGAAGACCCACCCGTCGAAGGAAACCCCGTTGTTCCCGATGATGATCACCTCCGGGCAACCGAAGTATTCGGACGTGTGGACAAGTCTGCCTTCCGGGGAAATGAGGGTGATTTCGGGATGGGTGATGCGTGGTTTCATGGGTGCGGGGGATTGATATTTTCCACCTCGCCGTTGGCAAGATAGCGGATGTTGGACAGCACCTCGCCTTTTGTGCCCAGCGACATCATTTCGGCCCGGTTGCCATGTTCGTCAAACTTCACTTTCCACCGGGCGAAACCGTTTTCTCCTTTGGTCAGGCACGGTTCGCCATCGACTCCGAAATAGGTCTGCTCGGTTTGACTGCCCCATTCGTCGAAGACCGCTTTCCAGCCCGCGTAGCCATCCATGCCCAGACATGGTTGGCCGTCCACGCCAACCTTCACCATCTCGACGTAGTTTCCGCGTTCGTCGATCTTCGCTCTCATGCCCGCGTGGCCGTCCTTGCTTAAACACGGCTTGCCATCCAATCCCAGGTTGATCCATCCGGCATCACGGCCACGTTCGTCGAAAATCACCCTGCTGCCCGCTGTGCCATCACTGCTCAGACAGGGTTTGCCATCGATGCCGAAGTAGGTCGTTTCAGCGCAGTCTCTGGACTCGTTAAATTGTGCCCGCCAGCCTGCATGGCCAGCACTGCTCAGACAGGGCTTCCCATCAGTGCCGAAGTAGGCCGTTTCGACTTCGTGGCCATGCTCATCGAATTTCGACCTCTCGCCCGCCACACCTTCCTTGTTCAAGCACGGTTTGCCATCCACACCAAGGTAGGTGGTTTCAATTTGATTTCCGTGGCCGTCATACTTCGTTTGCCAGCCCGCGTAACCGTCAGTCGTTACACACGGCTTTCCATCCGTGCCGAGAAATGTCGTGCTGACCCGGTTCCCAACGTCGTCAAACGCCGATTTCGCGCCCGCGAAACCGTCACCATTCAGATACGGTTTTCCATCGGCACTGAGGTTGTTCCTTTCGATGGGATTGCCCCACCGGTCAAAGCGGCGGGTATGTCGTGCTACGCCGCTCGCATTTGGGGTGAGGTCCCCTTTTTCGTTCCGCCATGCGACAGAGATTCGTCGGCCCTTGGAGTCGTAGGTGCAGGCTACGCTTGAAACCCCGCACCGGACCGCCGTTGGCTGGCCGTCGGTTCCAAGGAACGACAATTTCGCCAGATGCCCTGCGGGATCGTATTCGCACCGGATCCCCGCCACTCCCTCCGCATCGTGGGTGGGCACCTTGTTGCGATTGAGGAATGACTTTGTTTGGACACGCCCACGCGAATCCAAATCCAGCTCATAGCCGACGATCGAGCTTCTGTAGAAATTCTTCGTTCCGGGGTAGTTGGCAACCGCCTGAGCTTGGGTGCTCGCGCCGCATGTTACGAAGCTCCCCTCCGGCTTGGGGGCCTTGAACCACACGCGACGCAAATCATTGGAATACTCATGCACCCACAACAGTTTGCCGTGGGTGTCGTATTCCTCCGCCGTGCTCAGTTTCCCAGACTTCCCGTAAAAATATCGCATGGAGACGGGACCGCCCGCGAATCCCTGATTGCCGAGTTCCCGGGGATTGCCTGAGGAATCCACATGGTCCAGGGAGAGAACTTTTCCCCGCCGCGAAACGATCCGCCAGCTCGCTTCCCGGTGCGCAACCTCATTGCCGCCGAGCTTGTCGATCCCTCGGGGAACGCCCCACTCCTCAACGTAGTCGGAGAAAAATGCCGTCTTCTCCCGATTGTGGTCCCAGAGCGCGGCTGCGCCAATCACCAGGAAAATTACGGCGCATGCGGTCAGTGTTTTGGTTCGTGTCATCAACCTGTATTCGCTGGTGCCCGGAAAATCTCTCAGGGATTTTCCGGCGATGGAGTAACCGGCGATTGAGCTTTCGGCCGTATTGCCGCAACAAATACCGAGTAGTGCTGAAAGCATTCCTTCCTGATGATGAATGGAGTCGCGTCAGAACTCCTCATGAGTGAGCGAATCTGAGAGCGGGCGGTCGTTTTGCCCCAATGGGAAGTCGAAGATCCGTGTGTGAACATTACCCACTTGACTCCGTGCGCTTGCGCACTCTCAAGAGCATCTAGTGCTACTCCGTAAACCTCTGCCATCCGCTGGTGGTAGGGAATCCAATTTTCCTCGCCTTCAACTGGATGAAAGTCGATTTCAACCGGCGCTGGTAGGAACGCCCGGAATTCAGTCCAATTTCTGCAGTCTTTCTTAAACATATACTCTGATTCGCTGGTGCCTGGAAAATCTCTCGGGAGATTTTCCCCTCCTCCGGAAAATATTCTGCGGAGTTCTTGGCAGAGCTGGGATGCGGGGGCTACAAGCGGGGAATGCTCCAACCCGGTGAATCCCTCGACGGCTACCGCGTCATCCGCCTGATCGGCTCCGGTGGATTCGGGGCGGTCTGGCTGTGCCAGTCGGAGGCGCTGGGCGACCTCCGGGCATTGAAGTTCATCCCGGCGATTGATCCGGGACGGATAGAGAAGGAGTTTGATGCCCTCTGCCGGTATCGCACGGCGGCCGGTCAGCTCCGTTCGCCGTCGATCATGCCCATCGAGCATGTGAACCGCAGAATCGACGGGCTCTTTTACATCATGCCCCTGGCTGACGGGTTTGGCGCGGCTGACCCGATGGACGCGGCGTGGTGTCCGTTGACCATGGCGGCAGGGATCGAGGGCCGCCGGGGTGAGCCGACATGGTTCACGAGCGAGGAAATCAAGGGATACATCACCCCGATTCTCCAGGCGCTCCAGCTTCTCTCCGACGCGGGCCTCGTCCACCGGGATGTGAAGCCGGACAACATCCTTTTCCTGAATGGAATGCCTTGCCTCGGGGACATCAGCCTGCTGGGAGAGGATTCCCACAACATCACCCGGCGCGGCACGCCTGGCTATTCCGCGCCGAGCTGGTTTGTGGAGAGCGGAGGTCACCCGGATATGTTCGGGGCGGCAACGACGCTGTATTCCCTCCTGACCGGGAACCCGCCGGACAAGATGGGGCGGACGGCATTCCGATGGCCATCGCAGGGCGAAAATTCGCTCCCTGCCCCCGAGAAACAGGAATGGCAGCGAATTCACCGGATCATCCGCCGGGCTGTGGACGAGCGGCCGGCCGAGCGGTTTCAGGATTTTACCACCTTCGCCCAAACACTCGAAACCGGTATCGGGGGCCAAAAGCCAGGGGTCTCAAAGCGCGGTCTTTTCTTCGCGGCCACCGGGCTGGTGATCCTTCTGGTGGCGGGCGGGCTGTTTTTCCAATACCGGCAGGGCATTGTGCCGAAGGCCGGGACCGAGCCATCCCAGACCGCCCCAGGGAGCCCGCCGGCATCGACCTCTGTTGAAAACCGCAACATCCCCGAAGCCTATCGCAAGGATTTGCAGCGTCTTGATGACACATTGAAAGACCTGAGAAAAGAATTGGCCGCCAATCGGGCACTCATCTCTGTTCCGGTGAATACTGCCGTTGAGGCCCTGAACCAGCTTTCGCGGAATCCAGCAACCCCTCTCAAAGAAGTCGCAATCCGCCTGTCTGAAATTCAGAAAGCCCTTGCAAAAGCATTGGAAAAAGTGCCGCCAATTCCCCAAGGCTCGGCGATTTCGAAGATAGAAGCGCCCTTGAACTCTATCGCTGCGAAGATCCACTCGATTCCCAAAACAACCGAGGAAAAGGTCAATTATGGATGGGAAATTGGACCGATGGTGAATCTGAAAATTCAAAGATTCGATGAGGAGCTAAACGCTGAACAAGGGTTCCGAATCGAGCAGATGCAAAAAGCCGGCGGCTCCCTTTCCACGATTGAAGGGAAATTTGGCAACCAGCTCTCACCGGACGAAAGCGGCACGGATCCCAGCAGCGCGGCAATCATGAAAATGACGGATTCGATTGATCGAATGCTCAATGATTTAACAAAAATGTAACGGCGGCGAAAATATTCCGAGAGATTTTTAAGATCCCCACGAATCCGTGGTGTGAACGATCTCCATTTCGCAGGGTTCCGGCCTGAGGCTTCTCCCTCCCTACCGGGCCATGATTCCCGGCAGGGGTCAACCGCCCCGCTCGCGGCATGGTGCCACGGGCGTCTGTGACAAGGCAGAGAAAAGCGGGAGTCAACTCCAACAACACACCATGAAAAAACTCATCATCACAGCCGTCGCGCTCGCCGCCATCACAGGGGCGGCTTTTGCGGCCATGAAATGCACCTCCTGCAACGGAACCGGATGGATCGGCAACAACACTTGCCTGCGTTGCAAGGGAACCGGGCAATGGCCGGCTCCTCAGTAGAACAACCACAAACCTCGGCGAAGCGTCCTCACCCCGAAACCTGGGTGGGGCCGCCGAGCCATGGCCCCGCAAACCTCATGGAACAAAGTCGGTTTCCAGAATACTCAGTCGCACCCCTTGAAGAGGTCTTCCCAGGCACACTTCAGGGTGGCCTTGATCCGGGCCAGCGTGGCCAGGGGAGGGAAATACTCCCCGGCCTCAAGGCTCTGCCAATACCGGGTGCTCAACCCCGTTCTTTCCGCCATCTGCTCCTGCGTGATTCCCGCTCCGACCCGCATTGCCGAAACATTCCGTCCGAAACATGTTCGAAGTCGGCAGGGGGCTGGCTTTTTCGATGGCATGCCCGACATCGTCTCGAAAATGAAACAGCCGCAACACGAGGCTTTACCTCGCCTTGTTGGCGGGTGTATTCCGGTCGATGTGCGGTTGGAAAATGCTGATTCCCTCGGCACCAGAAAACCTATACCAATCAATCCTTTCTAGGAATGCCTCTCCCGGACACATCTCTGAGTCTTCTCTCGCGGTTACGCGATGAGGGCGACCATACCGGGTGGCAGGTGTCGTGGAAGCGCTTTCATGAGCTTTACCACGGCCCGCTCATGGCAATGGCGGCGGGCATCTACCGGCACCACACCGGCGGTGCCGTGCCGCCTCAGGAGGCCCTTGAGGATGTCGTCGCCACCGTGGTCGTGGATTTTTTCAAACGCGACCGCTTCGACCCCGAACGCGGACGCCTGCGCACCTACCTGCGCGTCCTCACGAACGCCCGGATCGTGGACATGCTCCGGAAGGAAAGGCCGCTGGCCCACGACTCGATAGACGCAGGTGAGGAACTGGCCGAGTCCCTGCCTGCCGAATCCCCGGAGGAGGAGCGGTCATTCCAGCAGGCTCTCCTGGCCACCCTGATCGAGGATCTGCGGGAACAGATCCCGCTCCGGCAATTTGAGATCTTTGAAATGGTCAAACTCAAAGGCATTTCGCCGGACGCCGCCGCTTCCGAACTCGGGGTCAACCGGGGCGTCATCGATAATACCATCTACAAAGTGATGCTTCGCCTGAGAGAAATCGCTTCAACCCCCGAATACGAAGAAGAGTATGAAAAACCCTCTTTTTAAGCGCCCAGAAGAAAAACTCTCCGCCCGCGAGGAGGAGGAGATCACCCAGGAACTCGCCGACGCCTACCGGCAGAACGAACTCGGCGAGAAGCGCCCGGAGTTCCGGCGGATCGTGGAAAATGTCGAAAAACGCATAAAACAAGAAAACAACAAATGAGTAGCAATCTGCAAATCATGAAAACTATCGTAACCGTAATGGCGCTCGCAGTCTCTACCACGCTGAGCTCAGCGTTCGACTACCCCGGCAAGGGGGCTGACGGAAAAGTGACAATGTATGAATGCCCTATGTGTGGTTACAGTGCGGGCTTCGTGGACAAGAACACAGGTATCGGGGGCCCGATGCATCTCTGTCCGAATGACAACTGCCGGATGCAGCCGCAGAGCTGGAAGAAGAACTCTCAGCAGAACCCCCAGAAGATCCCTCAGTAGGAGGGGGCGTCACTTGCCGCGTGCGTTTAAGAATATGCCTGTATTAACACGAAGGAAAGCCACCCCACCAAGCTTCGGGGTATCAGCCCAAAAGGGAATGAAGCAATTAATTGCCGCCCTATTTCTCACTTTTCTCTGTAACATCCAAGCCGAGGCGGCAGGAGGTTTGCTGCTGTATACAGCAAACGGTTCGCCCTACGTCAACGCAGTCCAGTATGAGACATACTCAGCCCCATCCGCCCACTTGTCCAATGTGACTGTTAAGGGCGGGGGGCAAACGCAAATCCAGTCGTCCGGGATCATCGCAAATATACCCTTTCCCGTCGCATCAACGCCGGGTGCCTCCGAGGATGCTGAGGCGATGATTGCCCAAACCGAGATGCTCGCGGCGAAATATCCCCAGTATGCTCAACTCCTGCAAAGCGTGGGAACTCTCTGGAAGCGCAGCTTGGAAGCGAGCAAGGCCCAAGCGGCGGCAGATGCGAAGAAAAGGGCAGAAGAGGATCGGATTGCCGCAGAAAAGCAGAAACAGGAAGAGGATCGTTTGGCTAAGGAGGCTGAAACCCAACGGCTCGCCCAGGTTGAGCAGGAGCAAAAAGCAAAAAAAGAAGAGGAACAGCGGCTTGCCCGCCTTGAGGAAATTAAAAAAGTCGCGCTGGCAGAGCAGCAACGGCTGGCAGAGGTAGAGCAGGATCGCATAAGAAAGGAGGATGAGAAGCAGCGTCTTGCTCAGATTGAAGCCGAGAAACAACAGAAAGAAGACGAGATCAAACGGATTGCCGAGGAGCAGCGTCAGGCGGCACAAGAAGTCGAACGGCAAAATGCCGAGCTGGCGGCCATTACGCAAAAGATACTTCAGCAAGATTCCTCAGAGAGGAAAACAGCCTTATTTAAGCTCGGTATCGGGATGCTTATTCTTTCTGCGGGAATTTGGGTGTTTGTCATTGCAGTTCTGAAATGCTTCGATATTTGCTCGAAAGTCAGGAAGCGTTGGAGACCGACGCTTCCGCCAGATGAGCGTGTGATCGAGATGGCTCATTCACAGGAATCCCCACGCCGAAGGAAAATGCTGGTCACCGGGATTGCGCTGTTGCTGGCAGGAGTTGCATGCCTTGTGCTGCCGTTCGCATGGTTGCCCACGATTTTTTGGATAATCTCTCCTCTACTTTTCGCCGCTGTGATTATTCTCTTTCACATGTTATTATTGCGGAAACGCCAGGGGACTGCTTCAGCTTTAATGCGCATTCTTCGGATTAGCTGGTTCATATTTCTATATGCTCTGCTTGGAATCTCAACAGGTGCTGCCAATCTAGTTGTTATCGCTTTTGCTTCTAGAGAATCATACTTTATGGACAGTGGCTGGAACATCATTGATATTTCTGAACCTGCAATAAATGTCGCTCCTGCCGCAAAAGCTGTGTATTCCGTGCGCTCCCTTGGTTCCCCAATATCATACAGCGAGAAGATCTCGCTGCGTAGCGCCGCTGAAAAGTATGCTGAAGGTGATGTTAGAACAGGGGTAAAAGTTGGTGTAATTCCCTTGATCGCTCCCTCAAATGAGTCGCTAAACTCTGATGCACTACAACGATGGTATGTTTATAGGGGAAATGAAATGACGAAAAGTTCCTTGTTAGACCTATGCAACGATCCTGATGCAAAACTTTACTGGCTTGAAGCATACAAGAGCGAATATATCCGAAACTTGAAGCCACTTATTGAAAGCAACAGACGTGCAAAGTCCCCCGCATTTTGATGGTTTGGTTAGAATATCCTGTTCTCTGTTCAGTCGAAGACTATCGAGGTTAGAATTACACATAAAAGAAACCCACCCCGGCAGGCTGATGAGTTTCTCCGACCACGCACGGTTCAGTGCATGGTCTGGCACATCTGTTCGATGTGCTCGATAGCGGGAACGGCCTCCCGCTTGGCATCTCCGGTGCCGCTGGAGAACCAGCACCGGTTTCCCGCCACGTCCTTCCATACGACCTTTACCATACCGTATTTCGTCCAGACGGTGGCCCGGCGTGGCCGCTCCCACCGGTTCAGGTGGACCGAGCGGATTCGTGGGTAGTCGGCCCTCATAGCGAGTGCTCCAGGTGGCCGGGGCCGTTGCCCTCGGGGTCGCACATCACGGCGGCGGTGGCGAGCCTGCCCTTGCTGTCCTTCCCGCTGAGGACGAGGACCGGCAGCGGGTGGCCCTCGAAGTCCTCCCAGCGGATGCCAAGGATCTTTCGCCCCACGAGTTTGCCGTAGTGTGCCCGCTCGAATGGGGTGGGCTGGCCGCTCATGACGCAAGTGCGACCCCGGCAGCGCCATCAAAGAGCCCGTGCAGGGCCTCGCAACGGGCGATGGCGGTGTGAGGGTTCACGGACTTGAATGCCTCGGTGCAGGCGTTCCACAACGACCAACCATTGCGGGGAGCAAATTCCGCATGTGCGGAATTTCGCCAGTGGTGGAGCACCTCCGGGATCTGACTCGTCGTGATGGCCCGGCAATCCGTGGCTCGGATCACGAGGTCGTGGGCACGGCTGTCTGTGAGCCGGAGGTTCCGGTAGGCGGTGATGCGGGCTTCCATGCCTACCAGCCGTTCGCCGAGCTGCCCAACTGCCCTGGCGGTCAACTGCCGGAGATCCCGGACGGCGAACCGAGTGTGTTTGCGCCGGATCTGGATCAACCCGGAGAACGACAAATTATCGCAAACGAAGACCCTTGTGCCCGCCACGATGCCAGCGGGGAAGGTCTTGTCGTGGCTGTTTCGCAGGCCCACAACCCATCCGTGGCCGTTTTGAAAAATGTCCCCTCGAGGGGACACCTCAATGATGCCGAAGTAGCGGTTGCCGTCGTGGCTGATGGCGTGGGTTGAGCAGAGCAGGTTGAACCCTGCGTCTGTGAGCTGGCTTTCAACTTCCTCGACCAGATGCCGGTGAGGAAGCGGGAACCATGTTTCCGTAGGGTGCGGGGTCTCGATGCCAAAGAGCGCATCGCGCTCGATGACCTGTCCCCCGCAATGCAGGAGCATGGGGTTTCTGGTGGTGGAGTGGCCGTTTCCGTTGGCGGGGGCGCTGTGCCCATTGGTGCCGTTGCGGCTACCATTGCGAGCACCCTGCTCGCTGATGCCGTATCCCTCATCGGGGACAAAGCCGGTGCGCTGGATCTCCTCGTCCACGTTCTGCTGGAGGAGCTGGTAGAGGCGGGTGCTTTCTCCCGCCACGTCGTTGATGTTGCTGATCTCGGTCTCGACGCTGACCGAGAACTGGTGACTCGAATACCCCGGCAGGCCGAGGCGCTTCGAGTAATTGGCGATGAGTTTGAGTGCCATGGTTTTCCTTTCGTTGGTTGGTTTTGGGCACAAAAAAGCCCGACCGTGATGGCCGGGCTGGTTGTGCCTGGTGATTTCAGGCGGCGACGTTTGCCGATACCTGGTTGGTTGCGCTGCGGAGGGGGATGATCTTGGCCGGTGCTTCGCAGATGCGGGAAAGCGAATCCTCCATGAGCCGGTCGTTCAAGACCGTCATGGGGACGCGCAGATCCTTGGCAGCGAAATACAGGCGCTTGACCAAATCCCGCCGCAGCGGTGGTGAGTAATATCCCTTACGGGGCATAATCGTCTCCGGGTTGGTGTTGCGGTTGAAACCCCCGGCGGACTTCGCCGGGGGTTCGTGAACCCATGTGGATGGTTCCACCGGGGAGCGACCTTGGGCTGCTCAAGTTTATATAACACGGGAGGCAGGGTGTTGCGGGGCTCAGCACCCTTGGTGGCCAAGATGTTTTTCGGCTGAAACCAGGCGCTCTACTGGCGTGTGCTTTGTAACCCGATTTTGTAACCCGGCGGCAACAAAATGGGCATATTCAGGATTGCATGAGCAAATCTAAAAGTGAGGCAACATACTCTTCCCCAATACGTTTGATCGCATGAGACTCAATGAGCAAAAGTGAGCGAAAAATGCCTGAACCGTTCCCAAACCAGGCGCTCTACCAAGCTAAGCTACACCCCGATGATAATGACGAGGGTTCACTATGCGCTGGCAAAGCACAGTAGCAAACAAATTCGCAGATCGCGCGCGGAGGATCGGCCACGTGGTCACAGGCAGACGCTGACCGCGACCAGGGCCGTAAAATGGCGCGGATCCAGTTGAGGCAGGTTCGGGTCATGGTGCCGCGCCTCCCGCCCGCAAGGTTACTCCGGCTTGCCGATGTGCAGCGAGACCATCTGGCAGGGCCGCAAATCAAGGGCCACGAGATCGCCGCTGCGCGCTAGCGAGGCGCCGGTCGCGATGGCCTGCACTTCGCCGGCAACCGGCAGTTTGATTCGCACGTTCTTCCGCTCCGTCCAGGCCGTGTTGACCACGGCCAAATAGGTGCCGTGCTGGCCGGCGTCGATGGCGCGCACGACCACCGCGGCCGGGTCGCTGCTGGCACCCGCCAGCAGCCGGCTGGGCAGCGCCGGAAGGGCCAGAAAATTGGCGTTGAAGTCGCGCACATACTGCGGGAATCCGCGGCCGAAGTTTCCGCCCGACAGGTAGCCGATGAAGGTGGGGTCACCGTTGGCTACGGCTTCGACTTCAGCCATCATGCAGAAGGGGCCCGCGCGTTCGATGTCGGCAATGCTGTAGCCCAGCTTTTCCTTGTCGGCTGCGTCAAACATCATGTTTTCGTTGAGCGAATAATGTCGCACCAGCGCGAGTCCGCTGGCCGTGTGATACACCTCCAGAGTTTTCGGAGAAAGCACCGTGTAGAGGCGGTTGAAGGGGTGCGTCAGGTAGATGCCGTCGAGCGCGGCATAATGGGCGGGATCATCGGCCGGCTGGGAGTGCTGGATTTCCCACTTGCCCCAGTTCACTCCGGGCGACAGCAGGCCATGCAGATAGAGGTCCTCGCTGGCAACCTGCTGCGGGGTGAGGATGGCGGGGGCTTTGTTGCCGGTCTTGCTGGCGTCTGCCGCCAGCAGCGGTTGCCAGAGATCCGGCCGGTCGGACACAAAGGGCGGCGGCTGCCGGTCGCCGAATCCGACGCCCGGTTCCGCCACGCAGCCGGTATAGAGCACGCTGGCATGGGCGACGCCGTTGGCGCGCAGGTAGTCGCGCAGGGAGGTGAGGAACGCGCGGCGTCTGCCCTCCCACCATTCCATATAGCGGCCGTAGAGGTCCTTGTCCGATTGGAGTTGCGCGCGAGTCACGGGATGGCCGCCATTGGCCTCCGCCGCGAAACGCGCGCGGGTGGCATCGCCAAACCCGACGGGCGTTTGACCGCGCGTCCGCAGCCAGACCCCGGCAAAAGAGGCTTTGTCTTTGAGGCGCAGGACCGTGAGGTCGAGCATCTTCTTGAAGTCCGCGTCGGTGTCGGGGTCGGTGATGTCGGCGTTGGCGGACTCGACCCACTGGATCTGGGTGTAGGCGTCATCGCGGGTCAGCGGCTTGGCGCGCTTCTGCGGCCCGAGGCCGTGCTGGCCTTTGCTGCCGCTGTATTCATAATAGGGAAGCACGTCGAAGCCGTAGGAGCCCATCAGCGCAACAATGCGCCCCCAGAGCGGTGCCTGCTGCGCGTTGAAGTAAACCCAGTCGTCGCCGCCCAGCGGCGAAGAATCCCAGTGCTGGCAGGCACCGAATTCGAGAAGGTCCTTGGTGAAGGTGTGCATGCCGAGGAAGCGCATCAAGTCGGCCTTGTGGCGATACCAGTCGAGGGGTTCCGCCACCCCACTGTCGCCGCCCTTGCCGCCGTCGATCACGCCGTCGGCCATCTCCTCACGCCAGAAGAGGTGGCGGCGCGGCAGGTCAGCGGGCGGCAGGTGCAGCGGCTGGACGAGCGCGGCCGGATCCAGCACCTTGTAGAGGCGGATGCGGCGCACGGCGACGCCGGCGGACGAGGGGTCATTGCCTTCGGAAAACTGACAGATGGAGACGTTGAATCCATCTGCCGGGTGCAGGGGACGGGTGCTGTTGTCGCGCGCCACGCCTTTGTCGCCGAAGCGGTCATGCAGGTGGAACAGCAGCGTCCATGTCTCGTAGCGCCCGCTCAGCGGCACGTCGAGCGACTCGGGGTGGTTGTCCACATACTTGGGATGCAGGGCGTCGCCCACGGTGGTGCCGGTGTGAAAGCCTCGGATGGTCTCGCAGCCTCCGTTGAGGACGATCATGCTGCGCGGGGCATCCTCGGGGTATTCAACGGCGAGCACGTAAGCAGCGCCCGCCTGCAGCCCTTTTTGTCGGCCGACGCGATACATGAGGTAGGAGGCTTCCCGCGGGACAGGCGGCAGCACGCGGCAGGGGGATCCGAGCAGCGTCTTGACATGGCTGGCACCTGCGGGGCTTTCGGAGAAAACATTTTCCGGCGCTGCCTTGGCGCAGTCGATCTCGTCCACCAGCGCCAAGCGGCCGAACGGCGCGAGTTCCGGGTTGGCCGCCGGTGTCGCCGAAGGCTTCGGTGTCGCCGCGACAACCACCGGCGGCCAACCCGGAAC
>Ga0209697_10002435_pt1 | contig 26808 bp, 20 predicted proteins | sample AliMusrvi5mmetaG_FD_184115 | JGI IMG/M metagenome (GOLD analysis project Ga0209697, IMG submission 184115) | Freshwater lake bacterial and archeal communities from Alinen Mustajarvi, Finland, to study Microbial Dark Matter (Phase II) - Alinen... | ecosystem: Environmental > Aquatic > Freshwater...
ATTCAGAGTACTTGACGTAAATTATTTTTATTGCCTGATTTTAAAATTCATCGGTTAGTATTCATGTCGGTATAACTGTTGGTGTTACACCTTGTGGTTTTTGACTGAATCAATGTGTTTCAATAATTTATACATTTGCATCATAAAATCTTTTAAAAAAAATTATACTATGAAAAAACAACAAATTATTAAAGCAGTAGCGCATCTTAAGAGGACGCAATACGCATTGATCAATGAGTTGGGAGATCGTATTATTTTAAAAGGGATATACTTTAATGTCCTTATTTATGGTACTCCCACTGTTTCTCTTGCCGATTTCACAGCTCAGCTAAAGTCAGCTGTTGATGCTGTGGCATTGGGCGAAAAAGGTATTGATTTAGCAAATCGCGATTTGCAATCAGAATTACTTTTTAAAATGATTAAGAAACTGTTGAACTATGTGAATGGTCTTTATGAAGGTGATGAAGTAAATTTACTCAAATCAGGGTTTGATGTAAACTTCCCAAGCGCCCCTCACGGAGTTGCTCCGGAGCCGGTGATTAAGAGTATTGTAAAGGGTACAGACCCTCATACAATAAAAGTAAATCTAGCTAAGTTCACAGGCCCATCAAATGTGAAAGTTGAAAAAAGAACTTATTTTGTAAGGATCTATTCTGATGAAAGTACTGAAAGTTTTAAGCCGGGTTGCAGTTCAACAAATTCGCGTAAACTGATCTTAACGAACGTGCCTTTTCTGAATGCTCTGTTTTATACAGTGATTATTCAAAATACAGCAGGATTTAGTGTAGAATCTGCAAGAAGAAAATTTACCTTAACGGATACCTAGGATTGAAAAGGTGAAGATTTAAAGGGGTGTCGGGAGTTTTCCGGTTCCCCTTTTTCTTTATGTTACTTTTCAAAGTCAATTTTTAAAATGACACAGCATTGCCCAAATTTCCATTTTTCCTTTTATTTTCCAAATTGTGAAAATAAAATCTTATCAAAGGATGATATTAAGGATTACCTTGCCAGGTAAAATTCCAACCAGTTTCCTTTATTTTGCAACATAGCTTGTGCGTTTTTCCCATGTGAAAAATAATTTTTCTATGTAGCAAGCGCATTTTTCTCATGTGAAAAATCTTTTTTCTATGTAGCAAGCGCATTTTTCTCATGTGAAAAATCATTTATCTATGTAGCTAGTTCATTTTTCCCATGTGAAAAAACTTTTTTCTATGTAGCTAGCGCATTTTTCTCATGTGAAAAAACTTTTTTCTATGTAGCTAGCGCATTTTTCTCATGTGAAAAATCTTTTTTCTATGTAGCTAGCTCATTTTTCTCATGTGAAAAATGCCTTTTATTTTGTAAAATCCAAGGCATCAACAGTACAATGATGCTTTGCAATTGCTTAAATTAGATGTGCTTATATCGTGATTTAGAGTTCGGGAATCAAAACATGAGACTACTCCGAAAAGTAAAAAAAGAAAAAACTGCCACAAAAACACTAATTCACTTCACCCCGTGGGATAACTCAGTTTTTTAAGATACTCATTAAATCTGAAAAATTCAAATGGGTAAAATTGGAAAATTATCCCACGGGGTAAATGGATTTTCGTGAAATTTTGTGTTTTAGAGTTTTTGTGGTAAAAAGACTTATCGGAGTGAACTCAAACATGAAAATCCAAATTTCACTGTGTGCACCCCTTGGAATTTGGAATTTGAGACTTTGAATTTACTTCCTCCTCGGGCATGCCGGCAGGCTCACGCTGTTGTCGTCGAACATGGCTTCGATGCATTCAAGCGGTTCGCAGCATGTCTGGCATACTCTTTTGAAAGCTTTGAAATTTATAAGTTCAATATCGGTTGAATAAAAATCTTTTTTCACAGGCTCTGTACGCAGCAGGTCGGTGCTCAGATATTTCTTGTTGTCGTCCGGGAAAACGGTCACGATCACCTTGTCGCTGCCCATTTTATTCTGTATCTCCAGGGCGCCAAGGAAATTTGCACCCGACGAAATGCCAACGCCAATGCCAAGATCGGCCGAAAGTTTTTGCGCCATGATGATGGAATCGCCATCGTCAATGCCAACCACTGCATCCAGATGGTCGAAATTGATGATTGAAGGAACAAACTCGTCCGAAATGCCCTGTATCCTGTGTTTGCCCACCTTGTAGCCTGTCGAAAGGGTAGGAGAGTTGGAAGGTTCGAGGGGGTGTATCTTTATTGAAGGATTTTGTTCTTTCAGGTATTTGCCGATCCCCATGATGGTGCCGCCCGTGCCCACGCCTGCAATGAATGCGTCGGGAGTGACGTTTCTGTATTTTAGCTGCCACCAAAGCTCAGGGCCGGTGGTGAGATAATGCGCTTCCACATTGTCCTCGTTCGAGAACTGTTTTGGTAGAAAACCATTGGTCTGTTTGGCGGCATTGTCCGACATTTCGATGCTACCCAGGAAACCGCCTTCTTCTTTGCTTACAAGCCTGATGTGGGCGCCGAGACTTTTGATCAGGTCTTTTCTTTCCGAACTCATCCAGTCGGGCATAAAAATGTTCACCCTATGACCGAATGCTTTTCCGATGGCAGCAAACGATATTCCTGTGTTGCCGCTGGTAGCTTCATAGATATGCATATCGGGTTGCAGCGTTCCGTTTTCGTAAGCTTTGCTCAGAATGTGAAAAGCCATGCGGTCCTTGATGCTGCCGGTCATGTTCAGGTTTTCAGCTTTGGCATAGATCACGCGGTCTTCGCCTTTGTAGCGGAAATTAATTTCCAATAGGGGAGTATTGCCAATGAGGCATTTTAAATTTTGAGTACGAGGATTCATCATCATGACTATAAATGTTTGATAAAAATTTATTCCTGCCGGTTTATAAAACAATAGATGCTAACGCAAAAAGGCGGCAATTATTGTGAGATCCGGCTTTAATTTTCAATATGCAAAAGTATTTGAAATTTTGGAGAAAAACGGAATAAAAAAAGTCAATAGTCAAAAGTCAATGGTCAATGGTCAATGGTCAATAGTCATTGGTCATTAGTTGCAGCATCGGAGTGTTGAATGTAAAATGTAAAATAAGAAAAATGTAAAATGTAAAATGCTGGCGCAACCTTAAACCTTAAACCCCGTAGGTTATTTATCCAACGGGGTAAACTTTGAACTTTGAACAAATCTTAAATCCTTATTTGCGCCATTGAGTCTTTGCGTGCCTATTTTAGTAATACAAGGCTTGAAGGAAAGTCACGTAGTGACGACATCTTTGTAATAAGAAAGTACAATGGCCGTCCAAAGTCACGTAGTGACGACATTTTGAAACCCCAATTTCAAATCACAAATAAAAAAAATGTAAAATGTAAAACAGGAAAAATGTAAAATGTAAAATGTAAAATGTAAAATGCTGGCGCAACCTTAAACCTTAAACCCCGTAGGATATTTATCCAACGGGGTAAACTTTGAACTTTGAACAAATCTTAAATCCTTATTTGCGCCATTGCGTCTTTGCGTACCTATTTTAGTAATACAATGCTTGAAGGAAAGTCACGTAGTGACGTCATCTTTGTAATAAGAAAGTACAATGGCCATCCAAAGTCACGTAGTGACGACATTTTGAAACCCCAATTTCAAATTTCAAATCACAAATCACAAATCACAAATCAAAAATGATGATACCCCTTTTCCCCAAACGGCTGCAGTTCCTGTATCATCATTTCTTCAAGGATCTTTACTTCTTTTTCATAATTCAATTTCTTTTCAGGAGATTCCTTTATTTCCTCCAGAATTTCATAAACAAAATTTCCTGCGCCTGTCGTTGACCAATCATTTTGCAATTGAGCGTTTGAATGAATACCGATGTCGAGTTGCAGTTTCAATGCCGGCCATGCAGCTTTCAGGTCGGTGCTGCTGCCAATAAACACCTTGTTGTTTGTAAGGTTTCTCAATTGAAACACGCCCATCGGGTATTTCATTTGTTTAAACTCTTCCTTAAGTTCTTTGCGTGTTTTCATGAGTGATCATGTAAAGATTGTTTTGAGAAATTGCTATGAAAATATTGACAGCAGTTCCCCCACTGACTAATGACTAATGACTATTGACTATTGACTATTGACTATTGTCAACTGACTTTTGACCAATCAGCTTTTCATAGATATTGTAATTCTCCTCATCAAAACAAACAAAGGTCACTTCGTCAAAACCCTTGTCAATACGGAGAAATGCATCAACAGTATCCAGTGCAATTTGTGCAGCTTTTTCTTTCGGGAAACCATAAGCGCCTGTGCTGATATTAGGAAAAGCGATAGTCCTGATGTCTTTCAAAACTCCAAGATGCATGCAATTCCTGTAGCATGAAATGAGGTAGTTTTCTTCCATGAATTCTCCACCCTTCCAGATAGGGCCTACTGTGTGGAAAATATATCTTGCCGGGAGGTTAAATCCCTTTGTAGATTTGGCATCGCCGGTGCGACATCTTCTCAACTGTGCACATGCTTCCTTTAGTTCTGGTCCTGCGGCTTTGTGAATTGCGCCATCAACGCCACCACCGCCACTCAATTTTATGTTGGCAGCATTTACAATTGCATCAACTTTGAGTTGTGTAATGTCGCCCTGAATGATTTTGATTCTTGCATCCATAATTTTAAGTATTTGTTTAAAAATAGGTCGTTCTTATTAGGGAAATAATACCGGAATTGACAAAAAAAGTATTCGTTGTTCGTATCATTTCATCCTTACTACGATTAAATAATTATTGTACAAACTACATTGCTGAAACTGTCACTTTCCTTCTTATTATTGAATCCCTACTCATGATATAGATCCTTTATCACCCCCACGAATTCATCAGCCAGCGCATTGTTTGAAGCAATGATATGCTGCCCGAAAAGAAATTCATCACCACCATTGAAATCGAAAACCTTTCCGCCAGCCTGCTGAACAATAAATGATCCTGCCGCCACATCCCATGATTTAAGGCCTGATTCAAAAAAACCTTCAAACCTTCCGCAGGCAACATAAGCCAGATCCACCGCCGCAGAACCAAGGCGACGAATGCCATGCGAGTTTTTTAAAAAATAAGTGAACAACTTCATGTAGCTGCCCAGTTTTGAATAATCAGTGTAAGGAAATCCTGTGGCAAGCAAAGCATCGGAGACACTCTTCTTTTCTGAAACTTTTATCTCTTTTCCATTCAAAAATGCAGCGCTGTTTTCCCAGGCATAAAAGCATTCGTCCAGGTTGATCTCATAGACCACACCAAGAACAATCTTTTGCTCTTTCATCAATGCAATGCTTACAGAATAGCAGGGGAGACCATGGATATAATTGGTGGTTCCATCAAGCGGATCAACAATCCAATTATAAATGTCGGCTTTGTTTATTGAGGTTTTTTCTTCAACAATGAAACCTGCCGAAGGAAGAATTTCCGCAAGTTTGGCGACTATCAGTTTCTCTGAACTCTTATCAACATAAGTAACGAAATCGTGCAGACCCTTTGTTTCAATGTCAGCCTCGCTGAGTTTGCTGACCTCGCCTTTCAGAAAAGCGCCCGCTTCCTTTGCAAGATCACAAACCTTTTTGCAAATTAATTCATAATCTACCATGATCTTTCAATCAGTTTTGATTTCGGTTTCTGTATTAGGTTCAATGGGTTTTTGATTTTTCTTTTTCCTTAAAAAGTATATCAACATGAGCACGCCTGCAACAAAAAACACCGTTGAAATGATCTCCGCCTGTGTGATCTGAAAACCGAAAATGTGGTATTTTGTGTTCACGCGAATCTTTTCAATAAAGAAACGTTCGATGCCATTCAGGATTAAATAAATTGCGCTCATGACGCCTACAGTTTTAATACGGTGTCTGAAAATCCAAAGAAAAGCGAATAAGATCAGGCACGTTGCAATTTCATAAAGCGGGGTTGGGAATACAGGGGGATCGAGGTGCGAACAATGTTTGCCAACACAACCTGCCATCTGCACGCCTTCATTGATGACGTTGTGCGGATAATCATAAGCCCACATCCATTGCGGAAGCCAGCTCAGCCAATGAGGTTTTGCCATTTCATTCACTATGCCCCAGTCACCATCGCCGGCCATGTGGCAGCCAATACGTCCCAATGCATAAGCCAACATCAGTGCGGGTGCAACGGCATCGGATATCACAAGCAAATTGATCTTGTTTTTCTTTGAATACCATAAAAGAAATGCCCCTGCAACGATCACTCCGCCATAAAAAGTAAGTCCGCTGAACGAGAAAATGGAACCATAAGGATCTCTCATAAATTCGCCCAAGTTCTCAAGATTGTGGAATATCTTTGCCCCGATGATGCCAAACACGGCAGCATACATCACATAATTCCCTGTAAGCTCGTAAGGATGCACAACCACATCTTCAAGACGGGGTGTTTCGAGTTTGTGTTTTTGTTTTTCACGATAACGAAGGAATGCTGCCAATGCTGCGCCAAGGATACCCCCGACAAAACTGCCATCAGCAGAAAAAACATAAGCCTGCGGATTGTCGGAAAAAAAACTATAATTCACAAAAATCCCTACAAACTTATAGCCTATAACAAAACCGGCAATGGCCATAAACAGCAGTTCCTGTATGGAAGCAGGATTGCCAACCATCACTTTTTTTATGTGACTTTGCAGGTCGCCGAGTTTTTCCTTTCTCTTAAGTTCGAGCAATAACACCCATGCTGCGAAAATAAAGGAGATGGCTACAAAAAATCCGAAAGTTTGAATCGGCAAAGGAATGTTAACTCCAAATACGCCTCTTATAAGATCAGTCAGTGTTGGGTACATTATTTATGATTTGAGATTTTTGATTTAAGATTTGTTCAAAGTTTAAGGTTTCAAAGTTCAAAGTGGGCAGACATTTTACATTTTACATTCTTCTTATTTTACATTTTACATTCAATGTTCTGATGCCGCACCCAATGACTACTAATGACTATCAATAACCATCAATGACTATTGACTAATGACTATTGACTAATGTCCATTGACCATTGACTATTGACTAATTTTAATTGCAAAGATACCGTCTTTTTCAATTCTTTCAAGCAACACTTTTCTAACCTGGTTAATTAATTCAGGATTATAAGGTGTTTTTACTTTGATGTAATTTTCAGTAAAGCCATACATCATGTCTTTGTCATTGTCCGATTCAAACAGAACAGATTTTTCTTTTCCAATATTTTCGTTACAGAATTTTTCTTTCATTTTCAATGAAAGGTCAAGCAATTTCTGACTTCTTAGTTTTCTTTCTTCATGCGAGATTGCTCCGTCCATCAGCGCTGCAGGTGTTTTTTCCCTTTCGGAATAAGTGAAAACATGCAGTGCAGAAATAGGGGAGGCTTCCAGATATTTTAAACTTTCATTAAAATCTTCTTCCGTCTCGCCGGGAAAGCCTGTAATAATATCAACAGCAATGCAGGAATCAGGCATGAGCTTTTTGATGTGGTCAACCTTCTCAGTGAACGATTCAATTTCATACCTCCTTTTCATTGCATTCAATATTTTGTTGCAACCCGATTGCAACGGAATATGAAAATGCGGCAAAAATTTCTTTGAACGGGCAACAAATTCAATGATGTCCTTTGTTAACAGGTCAGGCTCAATGGAGGATATTCTGATCCTTTCAACCGGGACATTGTTTTCAATTTCCCGCAAAAGGTCAATTAAACATTCATTGTTCTTACGTCCGAAATCACCCACATTGACGCCTGTCAGAATGATTTCTTTACAGCCTTTTGCTGCTATAGTCTGAGCCATTATAACTGTGTCGGCGATAGTGCCGCTTCTGCTTCTTCCCCTTGCAAGAGGAACAGTGCAGTATGCACAAAAATAATCACAGCCATCCTGTATCTTGAAAAATGACCGTGTTCTGTCGTTGAAAGAATAAGAAGGAATGAAATTGTTTTCAGAATATTTATCAGAAACAACACCTCTTTTTTCAAAGTCGCCACTTTTTAGATAATCAGCGATGGCAAATTTCTCCGAAGTTCCCAAAACGATCTCCGTTGCTCTTAATGAAAGTATCTCTTCCGGATTTATTTCAGAATAACAACCCACAGCGGCAACAATTGCCTCGGGGTTTCTTCTTTTTGCCTGACGAATGGCAGCCCTTGATTTCTTTTCCGCCTTTTCAGTAACAACGCAGGTATTGATAACATAGATGTCGGCATGTGCATTAAAGTCAACAACCTGAAATTTGTCTGTTGGGAATTGTCTTGATATTTGGGACGTTTCAGAGAAATTCAGCTTGCAGCCGAGAGTGTAAAACGCTATTCTTTTCTTTGATTCCATAACGGCGCAAAGATAGTTATTTGAGTGAATAGTACACTAGATGATAGAAGATTGAATTTCCACAACGATAAGTTTAAAAATTATCAAACGCTTTTGTGAGGATTAATATAATTCATAAACCCACCAAATGCTTGTTCTGGAAATCCAATTATTAAAATTAAAATTAAAAAACCACTTTGGAATTGTTGAATAGACTAGTTTTTTATGAGCATTGATTTTACTCAATATCGTAGTGTCAGATGTGGCTATTAATTGCTTTTTATTCAATGGTACCTTAATATTTTCAAGTGAATCAACATTTACAATTTCGAGATTTGGCCTTTTATAAAAATTGATATGCTCAAATGGATTGTCGTGATAACAATAAATCACTGTTGGTTGATCATAGCCGGAATATATTTTGTTGAATAATGGAATTTGTGAATTTGCCGGTTTAAAAACAATCACTGTTAAAGCAACTAGATTGACTATCCAGAACAATCGCGCAAATGATTTTATCACCTTATTATTTAATGACAATGTTTTCCATCTTCCCTGTGCGATCATTATTGAATGAATAATTACTATCGGAATGAACCCAATGATGGGAAAAAGGAAACGTGTTTCTTTATGGGCAATAAAAATATGGGCAAGCAGAAAAGGAAACAATGTCCAGGAAAGCAAATCTTTTCTTTTAAAAACAAATACCATAAAAAAGCTTGCAAGAATAATAATGCTGAAAGGAGGGATGGCCCTGATAAATACATCCCGAAAGTAAAACCACCAGGGTTCAGTCCCATAGTTGGAAGCTTTGTGAAGAACAATATTTTGTTGGAAATAATTCAATAACGTAAATGTCCAGTTTCCGTAATACCATCTGTCAATGATAATGCCAATACCAGTCATTATTATTATGGCAAACAATAAAAGTGCAGCAATACGAATATTTTTATTCATGAAAACATACCAAAGAATCAAACCGGCAATGAGCAACCCCGACTGATATCTGAATAAAAACGACAATCCTAAAAGCAAACCAACGAACAAATAAAACAATGTGCTTTGCGATTTCTTGCTTATAAGTAATGAAAATGCAATAAGAAAGACACTCCCTGATAAATTCTCAGAAGAGAATCTGATATTGTTGTAGATCATAAACCAAAGGAAGAATGACAACAACAAGAACCATTTCTTCAATTTTTCGTCAGTTATTGTCTGAATATAGGATTTGTAGATCATGAGCATGCCGGTAAATGCAATTGCGGCTGCAACCAATCTTAAAAAAAATGCAATTGTGAAAGGGTTACTGATACCAATAAGATTGAAGAAATTGTAGAACAAAACCACAATTGCAGGCTGTATTGCCTGTCGCATTTGATAATGATACTCCCATGGAAGATTTTCCGCAACGGTTTTATTGAGTTTCAGCCCTGCGAATTCCAGTATTTGAATGTGCTCATCAATATGATGATAGCCGACTGAGAAGAATGCTGCTATTATTAAAACAATTCCACTAAGTATGTAAATGTTTTTGGCTTTCATTGTGAAATTGCAATAATTACCAGATATGTATTTTAGTTTAGATCTTTAAAAATAAACAAATTGTCATGGAAACATTCCACAATCATCAGAGATACTGAGTTACCATTACTCAATCTCAGGACCGGAATATACTTTAATATCCCAATATCTTTAACATAGATTTGTAGCTCTGTTCCTTTGCAAACAACTTGGTGTACATTTCATTGTTCTCATCAATATCAATGATAATGTGCTTTGGAGCAGGTATCAGACAATGCTGTATGCCACCATAACCACCAAGTGATTCCTGGTAAGCTCCGGTGTGAAATAAACCGATATATTGTGTCTCATTTTCCTTCATGGTTGGAAGAAAGACAGCGTTTTGATGTGCTTCGGCATTGTAGTAATCATGACTATCGCAGGTAAGTCCACCAAGGTTTACTCTTTGGTATTCCGAATCCCAGTTATTGATAGCAAGGAGTATGAATCTTTGATTGATTGCCCATGTATCAGGCAAAGTGGTCATAAAGGAACTGTCAATCATATTCCATCGTTCACGATCGTTCTGTTGTTTCTGGTCAATGATGGAGTAAAGCACCGCTCCGCTTTCACCAACTGTGAATGACCCGAATTCAGTAAATATGTTTGGTTCAGCAACCACATTCCTTTCACAAATGTTCTTTATCTGCGAAACTATCTCTTCAGCCATGTATTCATAATCATAGTCGAATGCTAGTGAACTCTTAATTGGGAAACCTCCGCCAATGTTCAAAGAATCAAGTTCAGGACAGATCTTCTTCAACTGACAATATAAGTCAACGCACTTCGATAACTCATTCCAGTAATAGGAAGTGTCCTTTATTCCTGTATTAATAAAGAAATGCAGCATCTTCAATTCAAACTTAGAATTGTCCTTGATGTGGTCTTCATAATAAGGTATCACATCATTGTAACGAATACCAAGACGGGAGGAGTAAAAGTCAAATTTTGGCTCCTCTTCAGTGGATATGCGTATGCCAAGTTTGCACTTTTTGTTTAAACTTTTGTATTTATCCAGTTCAAACTTATTATCCAGAATAGGTATCGTATTTTCAAACCCCATGTTGATAAGATTTGCAATGTTCTCAATGTATTGTGGACGTTTAAAACCATTGCAAATGATGTATTTATCTTTGTTTATCTTGCCGGTTTTATAAAGCTCTTCAATTAAATGAATGTCAAAAGCAGATGAAGTTTCAATGTGTACTTCATTCTTTAAAACCTCCTCCATAATAAATGAAAAATGAGAACTTTTGGTGCAATAGCAGTAATGATAATCAGAGTTATAATCAACTTTGGCCAATGCAACATTAAATAATCGTTTAGCTTTTGATATTTGTTCGCTTATCTTTGGAAGATACGTGATCTTTAATGGTGTGCCATACTGCTTGATGATATCCATCAGGGATATGTCGTGGAAGTACAACTCATTGTCAATTACCTTGAATTCATCCTGCGGAAACTCGAAAGTTTGTTCAATCAGGTCGCTGTATTTGTTTTTCATTTTGAAATGTAAGTTAGTTAGATTGAAAATAATTTTATAAAGTAAGTGATTCGGATTTTAAATAATTTGCAAATGTAATAATTGTTGATTTACAAAATGAATTTAATTTCAATTAAATTTTGCTTTAATTTCTTTCAACTCCGCATCAAATGCTACTTTGGTTTCTCAATACAACTTTTAACCCTTTGAACTAGTCTCCAACCATTTTTTCTAACTATTACCATTATTATTTATTTTCGCGAATCTAATGAACTTTCGACCTTCCTTTTGTTTTCTCTCTCTTATGGTTTTTTTATCATTTACTTTTTGACTTTTGGTGTTTTCTAGCAAAGACTATTTATATTTGCCTTTTTATTTTCATACACACCACTTAAGAAGAAATGAACAGGAAAGAATTCGTTAAACTTGGTCTTGCTTTGCCTTTGTTAAACCTCTATAGCAAACACGTTAGAGGGATGGAACAAATGCTGCCCACTGTTAAAGACGATTTTGTGTGGGGAGTTTCTACTGCAGCTTATCAAATTGAAGGTGGCTACAATGCCGATGGAAAAGGCTTGTCAATTTGGGATGAGTTTGTAAAAATAAAAGGGAAGATAAAAAATGGTGATACCGGCAATGTAGCCTGCAATTTCTATGATCTTTACGAGAATGATATTGAACTTTTAAAACTACTCAAAATACCGGCGTTCCGTTTATCACTTTCCTGGCCAAGAATTTTCCCTAATGGGATTGGTACTTCAAACAAAAAAGGCGTTGACTTTTATCATAAGGTAATTGATAAATGTTTGAAAAATGACATTACACCGTGGATTACGTTATACCATTGGGATCTTCCAAATGATCTGGAATTAAAAGGAGGTTGGACAAACAGGGATATCGTTTCATGGTTCGGTGATTATGTTGATTTTTGCACTACTGAATATGGTGATAAGGTGAAAAACTGGATGGTGCTTAACGAACCTTTGTCATTTACGGGTGCCGGTTACTTTCTGGGTTTGCATGCTCCCGGGAAAAAAGGGATCAAGAACTTTTTAGCTGCAGCACATCATGCAGCATTGTGCAATGCGACAGGAGGCGTGATTGCGAAAAAGAATGTAACGGATGGCAATATCGGAACAACCCTGTCCTGTTCATGGATTGAAGCGCGATCAAAAACATCAAAAGATGTCAAAGCTGCCAAAAGATATGATGCCATCATCAACAGGTTTTTTACAGAACCATTGATCGGGCTTGGATATCCCATTGATACAATTCCGTCGTTAAAGAAAATTCATGATTACTACAAACCGGGTGATGAAACTAAGCTGCAATTCGATTTTGACTTTTTAGGAATTCAAAATTACACACGTGAAATTGTCAAACATTCAATAAAGATGCCTATAGTTTGGGGTAAAACAATTCCTCCTGAGAAAAGATCTGTTGATTTTACAGCCAATGACTGGGAAGTTTATCCCGAAGGAATCTATAAATTATTACAGAAATTTGATGCTTATAAAAAGTTTAAAAAATTCTATATCACCGAAAATGGCGCTTCCTTTAAGGATGTCATTTCAGATGGAAAGATCAATGATACCAAACGAACTGAATATTTGAAAAGCTATATCAAAAGTGTATTGAAAGCAAAAGAAGATGGAATCAATGTGAAGGGTTATTTTGTCTGGTCATTCCTTGATAATTTTGAATGGGCAGAAGGTTATGACCAGAGATTTGGCCTGGTGTATGTAGATTACCTAACACAGAAAAGAACCATCAAAGATTCTGGTTTGTGGTTTAGCAAATACATTGCCGGCTTTTAGAGCTATTATCCCTGTTTATTTCACTTCTCCAAAAAAAAGGTGCAACCAGAAGCTGCACCTTTTTGATAAGGTCTAATTTATAAACCTGAACATCTTGCTCCATCTGATCTTTCCATCAAACCAACCCTTGTTTGGATCGAGTGAAAGCCATACAAACACAGCCTTTCCGACAATATGATCTTCCGGTACAAATCCCCAATATCTTGAATCTGCTGAATTATGCCTGTTGTCGCCCATCATCCAGTAGTAATTCATTTTGAAAGTATAGGTGTTGGATTCCTTTCCATTGATGAAAATTTTGCCATCTTTTATTTCAAGTTTGTTACCTTCATAAACGCTGATGACCCTTTTGTAAAGTGAAATGTTTTTCATGCTGATACCCACAGTTTGTCCGGCAGCAGGGATGTTGATTGGCCCGTAGTTGTCAACATTCCAACTGTAATTTGCCGAATCGAAAGGGAAAAGATATTTGTTGTACGCATTCCTGGGATTAATATACTTTGTGACAGAAATGACCGATGTTTGTTCTTTCAATTTTTCAGCTGCTTTTATGGTCATCATCAAAGGAGGATTGTAAGTACTGTCACTAAAATCATAATTGTGTTCGTAGGGAATGGGCTCATTCATGTTTCCTGCCATAACAGGATCAGTGATGTCAAGTTTTGAGAATATTTTTTTATTGATCACGGAGCCTTTGGTCTTAACTATGTATTCGGTTTCGGCATCTTCCGGTGTTGGTAAAATTTTGCCATTTATGTAAACCTGCTGATCAATGATCTGGAGTTTATCTCCCGGAATACCTATGCATCTTTTAATAAAATTCTCCCGTTTGTCAACAGGTCTTGCGATAACGTGATAATTCTGCCAAACCTGGTCCCGTCCCATTCTTCTAACCATGGCATAATAGCTTTCTTCGCTCTGCACTTCAAGAGTTGTTGTGTCACCATCAGGGTAATTGAAAACAACTACATCCAGGTTTTTTATACTTCCCATACCCGGGAACCTGTAATAAGGCAACTGTATCCAATCGAGAAAAGACTTGGTGTTTTTTGTCAATGGCATTGTGTGGTGTGCAAAAGGAAATGATAGGGGAGTGATTGGAACTCTTGGTCCGTAACTGATCTTGCTTACAAAAAGGAAATCGCCGATCAGAAGTGACTTTTCCATTGAAGATGTAGGAATGGTGTAAGCTTCAAGCAAAAACGTTCTGATAATGGTGGCTGCAATAACAGCGAAAATAATAGCATCAGTCCATTCCCTTACAGCGGTTTTTTTAATAACAGGGCGATTGTCGGGGTTCAGATAAGTTTCTTTTGCTGAAAAGCCAAGATAGGGCAGATAGATAAATGGGAAAAGAGCGCCAAGAGCCTGAGCTCCCAGTCCGTATTTCTTAAAGCATTTCACTATTTCAACGATCATCAGAAGAAGCACAAAAACATTGATAAATGGTATGATGATAAAAATAAACCACCACATTGGCTTTTTAATAATTTTCAACCAGACATAGAAATTATAGAAAGGCACCAATATTTTCCAGCCTTTTTCGCCCGCCTTTTCAAATAATTTCCACATTCCAACTATTGTGGAAATGATCGTGACCACAATAAAAATTAAATAACCATTCATAAAAAAAGTATTAAAAGTTCAACATGTCTTTCATTCCAAAAACGCCCTTCCTCCCTTGTACCCATTCTGCTGCAAGGATTGCTCCATGTGCAAAACCTGAACGGTTTTTAGCAGCGTGTTTTATTTCAAGAGTGTCAATTTCTGATGCGTAGATAACGTTATGTATGCCCGTTATATTGCCTTCGCGGAACGATTTTATTTCTAAATAATTGTTAATGTCAGTGGGTGAGTTTACCCATTTAGTTTTTGCACTACCGGTCTTAATAATATCTTCAGCAAGAGTTATTGCGGTGCCGCTTGGTGCATCCAGCTTTTGGGTATGATGGGTTTCTTCAATCATCACATCGTATTGCGGATGATTTTTCATTATTTCTGCCAGCTTTAAATTCAGAGCAAAAAGAATATTCACACCTATGCTAAAGTTTGAAGCGAAAAAAAGTGTCTGCTTATGCTCCATACAAAGCGTTCTGATTTCTTCGAATCTTTTATTCCATCCTGTTGTACCTGTAACGACAGGCACATTGGCTTTGAAAAATCTGAGTATATTGTTGACCGCTGTTTCGGGAACACTGAAATCAATTGCAATATCTGCATTTTTGATGTCATCTTTGTGTTTCTGCCAGTCTTCTTCATTATCAAGTTTCAATATGATTTCATGGGATTTTAATAAAGCAATCTTTTCAATCTCTTTGCCCATTTTACCATATCCTGAAATAATAATTTTCATCTGTTTTTAAAAATGAAGGTTCTTGATTTTTTTTCCAAAAGTAAATGAAAAAGATAAGCCTGCAAAAGAATGATTTTGCGAAGGGATAAAAAAGGGATCAATATTCATGGTCAGATTATCACTTATGTCGAAATGATAAAGGTGGGCATCAACATCTGCATCAATAATGTTCAGTATGTAAATAGCTCCTCCGATGATATACGAAAGTTCCATGTTCCTCCTGTAATAATCTCTCAGTGCCTGTAGTCCGTCAGTGGAGTAATTTGGATAATTATCAATAGTTGAAGAATCACCATCGGTGCGGTATTGATATGCCAATTTGAGAAGTTTGTAATAATGAGAATTGAAAATAACAGCATAAGTAACACCGGCAGCGCCTGCATAAATGATAGGGATCTTCCAGTATTTTTTGTTATAAGCTTGTCCGAGTCCGGGAAGACATGCCGACATAATAGTTGCCTTTTTTGGCGAATGTTTATTGACAGAAGATGTGTCTATTTTCTTAGAGAGTGAATCTTTCTTTTGAGAAAAAGCTGATGTTGTTACTAAACAGATAAAAAGCAAAATCACCAATTTCTTTGATTTTACCGCAATACGACGTTTCCGGTTGGTGATTGCGTAACGCATTTTATTTTTTTATCACTGAAAGGAAATAATCCAGATCACTGTCGGACCTGAAATGTACGATCAATGTTCCTTTACCTTTATCATTTCTTTTGATATCCACTTTAAGTCCGAGGAATTTGCCGGCCTGTTCTTTGATCTTTTGATATTTCAAAGGAAGGGTGGGGGCGTGGATCTTTTCAGTTTTCAGAGAATAGGGTTCTTCGTCAATATTTCTGACAATATCTTCTGTCTGCCGCACTGAAAGGTCCTGTTCGATGATGTCTTTGAAAATTGCAAGTTGTGTGTCAATATTTGAAATATTGATAATTGCTCTTGCATGCCCCATACTGATCTTTCCTTCCTGTATTCCCATTTGAATGGTTGCAGGAAGTTTCAAAAGTCTTAGATAATTGGTGATGGTCGAACGGTTTTTTCCAACTCTTTCGCTAAGCTCTTCCTGTGTAAGGTCGCACTCATCAATCAAACGCTGAAAAGAAAGAGAAATTTCTATTGCATTCAGGTCTTTACGCTGAATGTTTTCCACCAGCGCCATTTCAAGTGCCGCATGATCGCTGGCAGTACGCACATAAGCAGGGATCAGTTCAAGACCGGCAGCAATGGATGCTTTTAATCTGCGCTCACCACTTATAAGTTGCATTTTCCCGTCATCCATTAACCTTACAGTGATAGGTTGAATGATGCCGTGTTCCTTTATTGACTGTGCAAGTTCTTTCAGTGATTCTTCGTCAAAATGTGTTCTTGGCTGATATGGGTTTGGCTCAATTTTGTCAACAGGAATATTGGCAATTGCTCCGGCAACAATAGATCCGCCGTTTTTACGGAATTGCGGAGAAATGTCCTCCACTCCTGAGTTTTCGAGGAGAGCGCTTAGCCCCCGGCCCAATGCTTTTTTCTTAGTGTTCATGCGTTAGGTTGATTTTTTTTTGGAAACTTTTGCGGGTGTCCCTTCATTTTTTTGTATGATCTCCCGTGCAAGACTCAGGTAATTGATTGCACCTTTGCTGGCAGCATCGTGCATAATGATTGTTTGTCCGAAACTCGGAGCTTCACCAAGTTTCGTATTCCTTGCTACAACAGTATCGAAAACCATGTGCTGAAAATGCATCCTCACTTCTTCAACAACCTGGTTCGACAATCTAAGTCTGGTGTCGAACATGGTGAGAAGGATGCCTTCTATTGATAGGTCTGTATTTAGCCTTGTTTGCACAATCTTAATTGTATTTAAAAGTTTGCCAAGGCCTTCAAGAGCGAAATATTCACATTGCACAGGAATGATAACTGAATCGGCAGCAGTGAGTGCGTTGATGGTTACCAGTCCAAGTGAAGGTGAGCAATCTATCAGAATATAGTCGTAATCATCCCTGAGTTTGTTTATAACCTTGCGCATCATCTTCTCTCTGTTCGGAAGATTGATCAGCTCAAGTTCAGCGCCTACAAGATCTATGTGAGCGGGGACAAGGAAAAGGTTAGGTGTGTTGGTAGTCAGAATAATATTTTTGGCTTCCACATCATCAATGATACACTCGTAAATGCTGGTTTTAATATTTTTGGGATCAAATCCAATTCCGGAAGTTGCGTTAGCCTGCGGATCAGCATCTATCAGCAGTGTCCTTTTTTCAAGAACAGCAAGACTTGCTGCAAGGTTGATAGCTGTTGTGGTTTTTCCCACTCCTCCTTTTTGATTTGCTATTGCAATAACTTTACTCATACACAGGGAAAAATGTTTGTTGTTTGTTGTTCTTACGTTCAAAGTTTAATGTTCAATGTTCAATGTTGTTGCAACCCAATGACTACTATCTATTGACCATTGACCATTCTTATTTTTTAATATCAATACTGTCTCCAATATTTAAAAGGATCAGTTCTTTTCCTGCCCTCGTAAATTTTTCTTTTGCTTCAGGTTTATTAATTTCGATAATAGGAAAAGTATCATAGTGCATACCAATTATCTTGTGACAGCAGATCATGTCTGATGCAATGATGGCGTTGTCCACACCCATTGTAAAATTATTTCCAATCGGGAGGAATGCAAAATCAACGGACATGTACTTGCCAATAAGATTCATGTCATACATCAACCCCGTATCGCCGGCAAAATAGAAGTTTCCTTCATCCGATTGAATAATGAATCCGGCAGCATTGCCGCCATATGACCCATCAGGAAGCGAGCTGGTGTGGGCAGCATTGAATAACTTTACAAATCCGAAATCGAATTTGAATTTTCCGCCTATGTTCATGGGATGGGCTTTCTTAACTCCTTTCGAAGTTAACCATGTCACGATTTCATAATTTGAAATAACCATTGCATCTGATTGCTCAGCAATCGCAATAGCATCGGCAATATGATCAAAGTGACCATGAGAAACCAGGATGTAGTCGGGTTTGATCTTTGTAATATCAATGCCTGAAGCAAGAGGATTTCCGCTAATGAACGGATCGAAAAGAAGTTTCTTGCCATTTACAGAAACTTCAAAACAGGACATACCATAATAAGTGATTAACATAGCTTAAAAATTTTAAATTGGTTTTTTGAGGTCAGCAAATTTATACAAAATTGTGCTTGCCTGTATGATTATTTATGAACAAAATGAAAAGCGCTAACAACGTTGAACTTTGCATGCCATGTGTATAATTCAATGATCAATCAATTTTATTAAAAAAACAGAGCAAATTTATCTCTGTTTTTCTTTTTCATATCATTATTTAAGTTTACTTTTACGGTATCATTTATTTTATGTTCATTTTCATTGCAAAAGTATCTGTGAATAAGTTTGTATATAGAAAGTAGATCATGAAATGATAGTAAACGGAACATGAATTTCAAACTTTAAAATCAGTTATGAAAAAAATTGTACTCCTCATTTTTGCTTTGTCTTCAATAGCTACATACGCACAAACCAATGTAAAATCAGTCAAACATTCAGTCAAAAAGTGGTCCACCACAAGTAACCCATATAGCTCAAATGTGTTTGTTGAGAATCTCGGACAGTTTAATAATTGGGTACAAACTTCGGACACTATAAAGTATGCCCTCATAAATAGTGATAAAATCTTCTTCACTCAGCATGGTTTGGTTTACAGGGTTGACAAAGCTGAAACGGTTATCAAAACATCCCTTGAAGAAAATGTGAATGAAACCGACCGAGATGAAAATCCTCCTGTCATAGAAAAATACAACATTCAAATGATTTGGGTTGGCAGTAATCCTAAATCAGTGATCGAAGTTAGCGATATTTCTAAAGGCTACTATACTTTTGGCGAGAAGGGATATGAAAATATTAAAGCAAGAGGCTACAAAAAAATTGTTTACAAACAGCTTTATCCGCAAATTGATGTTGAATACACTATTCCACAAAAAGGCGGAATAGAATACAGACTTGTACTACATCCGGGCGCTGATATCAGCAAGGTTAGAATGCAATATGCAGGCGATGTTGAAAACATCTCAACTGATGCAGAAGGAAACATTGTTATCAATACTCCTGCAGGTGCAATCACTGATCATGCCCCTCAAAGTTTTTATGATGTTAGCAACTCGAAAATCCAATCATCATTTGGTTTAAATGATAAAGTGGTTTCCTTTAAATTAAACGATTTCCAATCTGCAAATTTCAAAACGAATACTGTGATCATAGACCCATGGACGACCACTCCTTCAAATTTAGCCGGGGATAATTCTGCTTACGATATAGCTTATGATTACTATGGAAATGTTTTTATTTCAGGAGGCACTTTCCCATTTAAACTAGCCAAATATACACCGACAGGAACGCTCTTATGGACATTTACTAATCCTTCAACATGGGATGCGGCTGCAACCGGTTATTCTAAATTTGCTATTATTCCTTCAAGTGGTACTATCTTTATTGGTGAAGGTTTCGACCCTTCAGGTCCAATGGTTATGAAAATAAATTCAAGCGGTTCTCTGATTTATACTACTCCCAATCAAACAGGAAACGAAGAAATTTGGGAAATGAATTATAGCAGTTGTACAGGCGTTTTAGCTAGTTTTGGCGGAGGGCCAATGAATGCAAATGATATGCGGATTTTTGCTGATACAAGTTTAACCGGCAGTAATTGCATGGATATGGATGGCTATGGAACGAGCGATAATGATATTGCAGCAGTTGTTGAAGATTATAACGGAGATTTTTATTATTTAATTTCATCACAGGTTTCTTATGATAATCATTTATTGAAAAATAAGGCTTCATCCAATTATAACCCACCTCCTGTTTGGGATGCCAACACTAATTATTTTTATTATGAGTGTGCCAATACCGGAATACCAGGGTTTGCTAATATGTGTGCAGGTCCACAAACTGTAAGAGCAAATGCATTGGCATTAAACTATAATTACCTTTTTAGTTATGATGGAAAAACTATTGAAGCATGGAACAAAACAAATGGCTTATTACTTGGTTCGGTAGTGGTAAATGCAAGCTATCTTGGTGGACAGGATCGAACGCATGAAGGTATTGCCGCTGATGATTGCAATAATGTTTATGTAGGCGGGACAAATAAAGTGCATGTTTTTTCTTTCAACGGAAGTTCATTTACAGCAGGAACTCCCATAACTGCCAACATTCCCGGAGAAGTTTATGATATCAGGTTAAATAAGATCACCAATACTTTGTACATTTGCGGACTCGGCTTTGTAGATGTTACACCTACTACAGCTACTTGCGCCCCATCTTATAATAACATTTGCGACTCAATCTTTACCAGTTATATTTTCCAGGTTAAAAATATCTTTGTTTGCTCTGATTCTGCAACTCTAAATGCAGGTCAGTATTACAACTATTCGCATTATTTGTGGTCGAATGGTGATACCACCAAAACCATTACTGTTACTGCATCGGGGCAATTTTATGTTACTGCAACATTCAATTCTATAGATACTGTTGTTGACTCAATTCATGTTACACTCACACATCCTTATTTAACTCTTCATGCCGGCAACGACACCACAATATGCGGCAATGCTACTGTTACACTTAATGCAGGACCTGGCTTTTCTCAATATGCATGGAGCACCGGCGCTACCACACCTTCTATTAATGTAAACCATACAGGTATCTACAGTGTTTATGCAATGGATACTGCAAATTGCAGCTATAATGATACGGTGAAAATTATTATCAATCCTGCACAAACACTGAATTTAGGTAACGATACTTCAATGTGTAATTATGCTCCTTTAACACTGGATGCAAGCGCAGCTTTTGATTCTTACCAATGGTCAACAGGTGCAACAACCCAAACAATCAGTGTTCACACTTCGGGCACTTACTTTGTGACAGCGATAAATAATCTTTGTTCAGTTATGGCACATGACACCATCACTCTTGTCTTTTTTGCATTACCTGTGGCTAACGCTGGTCATGATGATACGATATGCAAAGGATCAAATATACTATTGCTGGCTACCGGAGGTAGCACCTACACATGGAGTCCTTCAGCAGGTTTAAGTTGTACAAATTGTGCGAACCCCATAGCAACTCCTGCACATACTACTGCCTACATTGTTACTGTAGCCAATTCTTTCGGTTGCGCCGCAACAGATGATGTAACCGTTAACGTTATTACAGCCACTATTACCACTGCAAATGCAAGCTGTGGGCTTCAAAATGGCTCTGCAACTGTAACTGCAACCGGTGGCTCAGGTTCCTATTATTTTACATGGAGCACTGTGCCTGCTCAACACTCGCAAACAATCGCAAATCTTGCCGCAGGAACATATACTGTTACTGTTTCGGATAACGTTATTGGTTGTTCATTTACACAATCAGCCACAGTTGCTCAAATTGATGTTCCTACCGTTACAATCTCTACTATTATTAATTCCAATTGCGGAATGAATAACGGTTCAATGTCAGCCAGCGTAACAGGTGGCACAGCCCCCTTTACTTATTTGTGGAATTCAAGCCCAAATCAAACCACACAAAATCTTACTAATGTTCCGCCGGGTTATTATTGTGTTACTATTACAGATGCTCATGGTTGCCAGGCTTCCACTTGCGACAGTGTGAATGTTATTGCATTTTCCGCACCCGAAATATGCATGGTTAGTGTTGATACGTCTTCCAATCATAATCTTGTTATTTGGGAAAAACCCGTTACAACAGGGATCAACAAGTACTATGTTTTCAGGGAAACATCCATATCGGGAGTTTACAATTTAATAGGTACTCAAAACTATAGTAATTACAGCGCTTTTGTTGATTCAACTTCCAATTCACTGCAGCAGCCCTACAGGTATGAAATTGCAATCAACGATAATTGCAGCTTCACATCGCCCAACAGCGCTTATCACCAAACGGTGCATCTCACCATTAATGCCGGAATGAGTGGAAGCTGGAACCTGCTTTGGAACGATTATTTAGGTTTTACTTTCAGCACTTACAACATTTACAGGGGCACAAATCCGGGTAATGTTACTTTACTCAATTCCGTTTCAAGCAGCGTCACTTCTTACAGCGATATGACGCCTCCTTCAGGGGTTGTTTATTACCTTATCGAAGCAGTGAGACCAATACCATGCAATCCTTCAAAATCTATTAACAGTACTATTTCGAATATTGCAAGCTCATCTGGATTGGGAATAAATGAAACAGGCATTGATAATGACATCCACATTTATCCAAATCCTGCAATAAATAACCTGACAATTGAAAGTCCGCATAAAGCTACAATTACAATTACAAATATCGAAGGGCAATTGTTGATAAACATTGCAACTGTTGACTCGAAAACTAATATTGATCTTTCAGGTTTTGCAAGCGGCATGTATTTCGTTGAAGTAAGAACGGATAAAGATGTGGCTGTGAAAAAAATTGTGAAAGAATAAAATAGCCGGAAATTGCAGTTATAAACGCAACAATTATGTCCATACAAACTACTGTTGGAATGACGCTATAAACAATTGTTCGTACACTGTTATTAAACGGCGAAAATTGCTTAGTTTTTCTTTTGAATATTGGTTATTGTACCAGCACAATTTCTTAAGAAATGATTTTAACATTACTTATTGATTTAAATATGCCACAGATTATTCACGAATTGCTTCAATTTATAAAAGTGTTTAAAAACCTCGATATTATGTCATCCCACGGGGTGAATTAAAAACCAGGCAAATATAAGCAGATGTTGATAATTCTATTTGGGAATAGTACAAATATTAACACAATACCGTAAAGTACACGCACTTGACCGTACAGTATTGACACAATTACGTACGGTACACTCACTTTACCGTACAGTATTGACACAAATACGTACGGTACAATCACTGTTTCGTACAGTACACACACTTTACCGTACGGTATTGACACAAATACGTACGGTACACTCACTGTTTCGTACAGTACATACACTTTACCGTACGGTATTGATACAATTACGTACAGTACACACACTTTACCGTACAGTATTGACACAATACCTTACGGTACACTCACCGTATTGTACGGTATTGACACTGTACCGTACGTAATTTTCATCTTTTGTTAATGATTTCCTTTTAAAAAATCAGATACTAACTCCCGTTTTAATAAAAAGAATACGAATATCCGTTATTGTACCAGTTTATTTATTTCACAGCTTAAAAAAACGAAAAGAACCTTATTGTATTCTTCTTAAACATCAGTAGTAAAGGAAAATACAATTGTATTAACTTTATTACCTTATTAACTTAGCAATAAGGTAATAAGGTTAAATTATCTGTATATCTGTCTTTTCTACTAAGGTCTGAGAGACAAAAAATAAGTTTTTTTTCTTGAAAAATGTTATGCTATTCGCTATTTGTAAAGCAAAAATATCACCGTCTTTTTATTCAGTTCCGGAATATTGTTCTTCCATTCTTTGATGGTTCTTGTTGAAATAAATTAATCTTCACCTGTCAGGTTCGAAGCGATGCACAGATGCGAATAAATATTGCAGGTTTGCAGCAGGTCGTTTAGCAATTGCATATTTCTGCATGTACGTTCATTCTCCACAATAAATTCATCAAGTTCGTTTATCAGTTTGATGACTTCCGGAGGGAGTACGCTTTGGGAAGTATTCTCAGCAATCACAGAGGGTATCAGAAATAATGTTCCGGTATTGTTCATGGTTAAAAAAAAAACCGGTATTTAAACCGGTTTCGTTTATTATTGATGTTTTATTTTCTTTTCGAGTTCGTCAACTGAAGCTTTGAATTGCTTGTCAGTTTTTTTGAAAAGAACATGGTGAGCTGACGTGCCTGAACAACATTTTTATATTTTTCCTTTTCGGTGCGGGCTTAAATTAATGATTTGAAAAGATTTTTAAAAGTCACGAAGACACTCATAAATCAGCATCTTCGTGACTATTTTGTTTTAGTTTTTTACAATTTTTGAAATTGCAGAATAAGTGTCGGATTTGAATTCAATGAAATACACTCCATTGACCAATGTGGATAAATCCAGATCAAAAGATTTAAGTTCCAGTTGATCGTGGCTGATAGTTTTCGTGAACACTTTACTTCCCAAAATATTGTAAACAGTCACAGTTGCATTTTCAGAAATCGAATTATTAATCACTGCATAAACTTCCGACGTAAACGGATTAGGATAGTAAGTAATATTCACTTGTGAAGCATCTTCAGCGCAATTAACTGCAACAGGGCTGAAAGTTTCAGTTATTCCGTTGTAGTCAGTTTGCTTTAAACGATAGTATGAAATACCGCTGAGAGGATAATTATCCTTTGCAGAGTAATTCAGAATACTGTTGCTGTTTCCTGCTCCTGCCACTTTCTTTACAAAAGTCCAACTGTTGGCATCAGCACTGTTCTCAATGGTAAAGTAATCGTTATTGGTTTCAGTAGCTGTTGACCAATTTAAATCAACATTGCTGTCTGTACATTTTGCATCAAAGCTGAGCAATTGAACAGGTAATGAACTACTGGATTTGTTGAAATGCAATTTGAAACGACTGTTGAAAGTTCCGGCATTAGATGCGAAAGAATAAGTTTTGTTTGAAGAAAGATTTACTGTTGCGGGTATTTGAGTATCTTCAAGGTAAACTGTAGTGTTTGGATCAAACTGGGCAAGGTTGGTGGCAGTTATTTTGAAATTACCTGAAACATAAGTTACAAAACCCAACGGAATAACTCGTTCAACTCCTGTTACCAATACCGGTTGACCGTTTACAGCACACTGTATGCTATTGGTTGTGTATGAATACAGTTGTGGATAAGTAAGGTCATCAGAGAGCATTTTTTGTGAATCATAACTTTCGTATCCTCCTAAAGCAGCAGGATAGAATGTGACAACAGATTCGTCAACCAAAGTATCTCTTGCTACCTGCATACGGAACAAGTTGGGTGGATCAGTAAGTTTATAAGATCCCTGAGCGCTGTGTAATCTAATGGCATTGGTGAATTGAATACTACCGTTAGTATTTCCTGCAGCAACACGTACCCAGAAAGCCTGCATTGCAGGAATGTACTGTCCGCCGCCATTGACACCTACTCCATTGCCCATCGAATTCCAGGTTGCATAGGTACCGGGAACCTTGTACTGAATTGTTGGCTCCAGGTTGGTTTGTGTTAAACCTGACATTGGTGAGTTTTGACTTCCCCAGTTAATTGCAGAAGGGTAGGGGTTGCTGATTAAGTTAAACCCTTGTTTGGTACCTGAAGTATATGTCAGATTCGCAGTATAAGTTCCGGTATTAAGACTGCCGGTATAGTTTGCTGTAATTGGCGTACTGCTGAAATCCTCCCATGCATAACCGCGTGTTGGTACAAGAAGATCACTGCTAACCATTGTGATATAGGCATGAGTAGGTTCGTTCCAATAAAAATCTCTGGTACCTGTGCTTGGAACCGTAGATAGCGCCCCATATGCATTAACTGCACTGATAGAAGCGATAGGTGAACCAATATACCAATACCTTCCTGTGGAAAGATACTTTTCAACTTTTGCAGTTCCTGAGCCAGTTATACCATTATCAATAAAGGAACCGGTGCCACCTGCAGCCTGACCTGCAGCTGCTTTTAGAATGAGGCATAGAGCGCTTGCTAAAGTTGTAGTACCGTTTACGGTAAGAGCTCTGCCAGCATCTACAGTTAAAACAACTCCTGAATTAATTGTAAGGTTATTGCAGACAGCCGGAGTTGCAGGGACTGATGTAACGTGTGGCGCATAAGTCGTGCCTGATGATATAGTAACATCAGTGGTAGAAGTCGGAACACCGCCACACCAGTTAGCAGCATTGTTCCAATCAGTACTTGATGTCCCAACCCAGGTACCACTTGCATTTACAGTTGTGGATGTTGATGATGTTGCCAAAGCAGCAGTACATCCATTAGCATCCGTATAATTAACAGTAACAACTTTACTTCCTGCTGTCAGCCATTGTAATGTTACAGAGTAGTTGGTAGAGCCTATTCCACCTGAAGTAATTGAATAATTTGTATTCAGAGTTCCCGGAACATTCCAAATATAATTTGTCATTCCTGATTGAGTTGTATAGGTAACATCAGTATTGGCACAAGCGCTTGCTCCCGGCTGACTCGTAAAGCTAACCGTCGGCAAAGAATTTACTGATAATGCCTGATGAGCTGAGGTCGTTCCGCAACCTCCGGAAATTGAATAAACAATATTACAAGTTCCCGCTGCAACACCAGTTACTAAACCAGATGAATTTACAGTAGCTATGCTGGTAGCATCACTGCTCCATGAACCGGTTCCTCC
>Ga0209697_10002436_pt1 | contig 26806 bp, 20 predicted proteins | sample AliMusrvi5mmetaG_FD_184115 | JGI IMG/M metagenome (GOLD analysis project Ga0209697, IMG submission 184115) | Freshwater lake bacterial and archeal communities from Alinen Mustajarvi, Finland, to study Microbial Dark Matter (Phase II) - Alinen... | ecosystem: Environmental > Aquatic > Freshwater...
AGTGCGGCAACCAGAGACACCGGTGCAGCAGAATGACAGATCCCTCTACTCGACCTCCGTGACCAGTTCACGCGGGAAGGTTGCCGATGCCTCACCGTTTTTTTGGCGGGATGCTAGATTTTACCGGTGATGCTATCAGCGTTGACGGGGCGCGACGGGCGTCGGCTTCCAAACGGTGCCAGAATTCCTACCTTTTCGAGGTTAGCAGCAGTTGAATTCCCGCTGTGAACGGTGTTGGCCAGACACTCACTCCTGCTTCGCCTTGTTTCCCAGCACAAACATGCCGAGTTCGCCGCGCCACCCGGCCAATCGGTCGATCAGTTGCGGATCATCGCCATTGCCGATACGCAGGGCGACGCGCCGCAGGATATCGAAACCGTGCTTGCGGCAGAAATCCTCGAAGTCGGCGATGGTGATCAGGCGGATATTCGGGGTGTTATACCAGGCATACGGCAGCGCGGGGGAGATCGGCAGCGTGCCGCGGAAGAGCAGGTGCAGCCGGATGCGCCAATAGGCGAAGTTGGGGAAGCTGACGATGGCGCGCGCGCCCACCCGCAGCATCTGCCGGATCACCTGGTCGGGATCTTTCACCTGCTGCAGCGTGCGGCTGAGGATGACATAGTCGAAGGAATGGTCGGGCAAATCCGCCAAGCCTTCATGCAAGTCGCCTTGAAAGACGCTCAATCCCTTGCTGATGCAGGCGGACACCGATGGCTGATGAAGGTCCACCCCGCGCGCGGTCACTGTTTTCTCGCGCACCAGCCGCTCCAGCAGTTCCCCGCTGCCGCACCCCAGATCCAACACGCGCGAGCCCCGCGGAATCAGCCCGACGATGATATCGAAATCCGGCCGGTGTTCCGCGGAAAGCAACACGGGTTGTGCGTCAAGGAATGTCACACCACTATTTTAGCAGGTTTCAAAGCGCAGCGGCAATTTTTAGCCTCCAACCACGATCTGGGCCACCGGCTTCCAGCCCACTGCTGTTCACGCGGCGGGGATAGTGCCCACTAAGTTTCACAGCAGGTGAATCGTAAGGGGAGTGTCGCCACCACAACTCGCTCCGGGCCGGGAAGTTCCCCCCAGCCCGGAGGCGCGTTTCGCGACGGATTACTTATTCTTTTTCCGCTCGATCTCTTCACCCTTGTGGATCAGATCGCGCACTTTCTCACCGCCGAGATGACCCGCTTCCCGCGTGGTCATTTTCCCGGTGCCTTCCTTCTTCTTGATATCCGCATCGCTCAAGAATTTTTCCGGCATGGTTCCACCTCCTTTCGCGCCGGCGAGGCGCATCGCCTCGCTGCGCGCATGATGGCTCGAATGAGAGCATCCTGATGTACCCGCTCCTTGTCACATCTATCGTCTGTCGATGTCGCGACTTTCCTCCCTGCCGCGCCGGCATCCGCGCGAGTACCCCTGGTAAATCCACCTTGACGCACTACGCGACAAATCAGGACAATTGTCTGTTGATTGGCAGCAAGTGTGCCGTCGGTTTGGGCAAGAAAGGTACAGGAGTGTGACATGGACTTCACCAATCCTTTTACCGGAACCGGCAGAAAACAATTGTCCGGGGAAGCGTTAGCCCAGGCCATACGCATCGATATGGCCGCCGAGTTGGATGCGATCAATCTCTACGTGACGCACCTGGAAGGCACGGACGATCCCGTGATCAAGGGGATGATTCAGCATATCGTCGCCGAAGAGAAAGAGCATCTGGCGGAGTTCGAGCAGATACTCCTGCTGTTGGATCGTACCCAGCAGCAGAAGATACGCGAGGCACAGACGGAAATGCAGGAGCGGAAGAAAGCGGCGTAATTGGGTATGGGAGTGTGGGCGTATGGGAGTATGGGAGTAGTAAGAACGAACGTGTCTTACTCCCACACGCCTATACCCCCATACTCCCAAACTCATCCTACCGGCTAGCCGGCACGCCGGAAACATTGGTGAACACCGCGTGCGCCAGTGCGGCGCGGGCTTGATTCACCGAGGCCAGCGCGTTCACCTGGTTGGACTGCGCGGTGGTGAGCGCGGTCTGCGCATCGAGCACGTCGAGGAAGACCCCGATGCCGGCGCGGTAGCGTCCTTCGGCCAGCCGCACGCCTTCCTGCGCGTTGGTCACTTCCGCTTGCGCCGTCACCACGCGCTGCTCCGCCGTGCGCAAATTCAGATAGGCCTGCGAGACGTCGGAGACGACGTTCAGGCGGATGGCATCCAGTTGCGCTTGCGCGCTCACCGTGTTCGCCTGCGCCTGCACCACCCGGCCTTTGGTCAATCCGCCGTCGAAGGGATTCCATTGCACGGCCACGCCGACCGCCAGCGCATTATTCAAGGGGGGAATCCCGCTGCCGTGTAGGGTATATCCCGCGACGCCGACGAGGGCGGGCGCATTGCTGGATTTGGCGGCGCTGATGCCATACTGCGCGGATTGCAGCGCGGCCTGCGCCTCCAGGATGTCGGGACGCCGTTGCAGCGCAAGGGTCACTAACTGGCTGACATTGTTGTTGGTAATTGCCGGCTCATTGGTGTCGGCGACTTGCAGCGGCGTGCGCGGATCGATGCCCAGGATGAGCGCCAGATTCACCTGCCCGATCGAGGCGCTGTTGCGCGCCAGGTTCAGGTTCAAAATCGCATCGGCCACCGAGGTTTGCGCGCGCACGACATCCACCGGCAATCCCACCCCGGCATTCAGTCGCGCCTGCGCCAGCGCCAGGTGATCCTGCTGGTTCTTCACCGTCGCGTCGTTCACCACGATCAGATGCTGGGCCTGCGCATAGGCGTAAAACGCCTGCTTGACCTGCAGCACCAGGTCGGATTGCACCCGGGTCAGATTCGCGGTGAACGAGTTTTGCTGGGCAACCGCTTGCCGCACCGTATCGCGCGTATGATTGAAATCGTACAGCAGTTGGCGTAGATTGGCACTCGCCATAAAACCGGTGGCGCTGGAGCCCAGGCTTCCCACCGAACTGGGACCCAGCGTGGAGCTGATCGCCTCATTGTTATAATCGGCGCTGAAACCCAGGTTGGGATTTTCACCGGATTTCGCTTGCATCACCACGCCTTGCGCGGCTGTGACCTGGGCTTGCGCGGCGATGACCGCGGTCTGGTGGTGCAGGGCAATCTGCGCGGCTTCCTCCGCGGTGAGCGGGCGCAGGGGTACATCGGCCGGGATCATCGACGGCGCCGGCAGGGCAATGATCGGCGGCTGCGGCGTCTCCTGCAGCATCGGCAGCACCGGCGGCGTGCGCTGTGCTAGGACGGTCGAGACGCTGAATAGCGTGACGGCAACTATAGCCATGAATGATCGCTGCATCTGTTTCTTCTCCCGGCTTGCGGACGACTTACCCGGACTGGAAAATCAAAATAACCGGTCAGTCTTGTGCAAGCCACCAACCCCATGTATAAGGCGCTACTGGGTAGCCCGGCCATGTATGGCCGGGGAGCCCTGTTACGCGGTTAATGGCAAATTGACGCTTTCGTCCTCTTCGTCGCGCGTGACGGCGAGTAACATGTGCAGGCTTTCCAGCACCGCGGCGCGGGAAGTCGGATCGAGTTGTTCGAGAATGCGCATGGCTTGGCGGACGCGGTTCTCCGTGCGCCGCTGCATCATCTCGATGCCGCGCGACGCCAATTGCAAGGTTTTGACGCGGCGATCGTCCCCCTCGGCGGTGCGCTCCACCAACTCGGCCCGCTCCAGGCGGTCGGCGATCTGGGTGGTGGCGCTCAGCGAAATACCGAGTTCATGGCTCAACGCCGTCATCGTCCGCGGCCCTTCATGCAAGATCGTACAAACGCGTTGTTGCGCCACCGGCAACTCGATAATCAGGCTCTCGGGATCCAGTTTGAAGAGTCGCCGCATCAAACGAGGCAATCCCTGCGTTATTTCCAATGCTTGCGCATACATATCTTCGTGTGTCATAGCTCAGGCCTTCTTTGTGAACCGCCGCAGCATACGCGGGAGGTCGTCCAGCAGGGTGTAGACTACCGGCACTACAAACAACGTCAAGAGGGTCGAGGTGATCAATCCACCGATGACCGCGGTGGCCATCGGCGCCTGCACTTCCGATCCCTTGCCCAACGCCAGCGCCAACGGCAGCATCCCGAGAATGGCCGTCGAGGCGGTCATCAAAATCGGGCGTAACCGGGTGGGACCGGCGGTCAACAGCGCTTCGTCACGCTCCAGGCCGCGTTCACGCAAGGTATTGGTATAGTCGACAAGGAGAATACCGTTTTTAACCACGATACCCACCAACATTAACAATCCGATAAAGGCCGTCAATCCGAACGCGCGTCCGGTGAGGAAGAGTGCCAGGATGACGCCGATGGCGGCCAGCGGCACCGAGAAGAGAATGGTCAGCGGGTGCACGAGCGATTCAAACTGCGAAGCCAGCAGCATGTAGATCAGCGCGATGGCCAGCACGACGGCCAGTCCCATTCCGCTGAACTCTTCCGCGCGGCGCTTCTGGTTCGTGCCCCAATCCCAGTAATACCCGGCCGGCATTTTCAGATCGGCGATCGCCTTCTGAATGTCCGCCTGCACTTCGCTTTCGGAACGGCCTTCCGGCAAACCGGTGACGGCGATATACCGCTGGCGATCCTGCCGCGTGACTTCACTCGGCCCAATGGCGTAGATCGGCCGGGCCACCTGGCTGAGGATGACCGACGGCGAGGAACTGCCGGGTCCGGTGCTGGAATTCACCACCAGGCCGGACATCTGGGCAATCGTCTTGCGCAGATTCACCGGCATCTGCACGATGATCGGGAACTGGAAGCCATTTTCCTGGTAATACCCATTCGTGGACCCATTCGTCGTGGTATAAATCGTGTTGGAAATATCGGTGAAGTTCACGCCCAATTGCGCGGCTTTGGCGCGATCGACTTTCCACTGAATCTCCGGTTGCGCATCCGACCAGTTGACATCGACATTCACGTAACCCGGAATATTGCGCACGCGCGCCATCACATCCTTCGAGAGACTCGAAAGTGTTTCCAAGTTCTGCCCGAAGATATCGACCTCCAGGTTGGTCGAGCCACCGGTCATCATCATGCTCACCAGGTCCACCTGGTTCAACCGCGCGGTGATGCCCGGCACGCCGGCGATCTGGCGTCGCAGTTGCCGAATCACATCGAGCGTCTTGTCTTTGCGCTCTTCTTTCAGCTTCACCATCACCGAACCTTCGAAGGCCAGTGTATCGGTCGATGAGCCGCGCATGCTCAAGGTGCTGCCGGCGGCCGCGAAGGCCGTGGCGACATTCGGATTGGCGTTGACGATGGCTTCGATGCGTTTCATCATCGTATTTGTGGTCGAAACCGCGGTGCCGACCGGCATTTTGACACTGATCTGGAAGTCGCCGCTATCCGTCGCCGGCATCATTTCCGATCCGATAAACGGGATGAGCGCGAAACTGGCCAGCGTGATCAGGATGACGATCGCGAGCATGACGATGCGGTGGTGAATGGCCCAGCGCAGGCCGTTGCGGTACGAGTTGTCGAGTGCGTCGAACCACACCCCGCAGCGCGCGAAGATACGCGTCAGCAGGCTGGCGTGCGTGCTGCCGCTCGCCATCATCTCCGCGTGCGCCTCTCCGGAGATAAGCCGCGTCGCGAGCATCGGTACGACCGTGGTGGCATCGAGCAGCGAAATGGCCAACGAGAAGATAACCACCAGCGCAAACTGGGTGAACATCTGACCCGCCTGCCCCTTGATCAACATCAAGGGAAGGAAGACGACCATGACCGTCCAGGTGGAGGCGACCACCGCGGAAAAGATTTCGTCCGTCGCGCTGACCGCCGCCTCCATGGCTGTTTTCTTATCCCGTTCGATATGCCGGAAGATATTTTCTAAGACAACTACCGCATCGTCGACGATCAACCCGGTGGCGAGTGCTAAACCGCCCAACGACATGGTATTGATGGTGAAGCCGCAGAAATAGAGCAACGCGAAGGTAGAAATGATGGAGGTCGGGATGGACAACGCGACCACCAGCGTGCTTTTCACATTGCGCAAGAAGAAGAGCAATATCAAAATCGCCAGGCAGCCGCCGAATAGCGCGCTGGTTTTTACGTCGTTCATGGAGTTGACGATGAAGGAGGCCTGGTTGTAGGCGAGCCGGAACGTCAAATTCGGATACATCTTTTTGACGAGTTCCAGTTTGGCGTTGACCGCGGCCGCCGTCGACACCGTGTTGGCGCCGCTCTGCTTGGTAATGATCATGCCGGCGGCCGGTTCGTTGTTCAGACGAATGTAATAGCGGGTTTCCGAGTGCGAGTCGCGCACCTGCGCCACGTCGCCGATCTTCACCACCGCGCCGTTCGTCGAACCGAGGGGCACGTCGGCGATATCCTTCGGGCTGATGAACCACCCCAGGCTGCGGATGGTATATTCAGTCTCGCTCTGTTTGGCAATCCCCGCCGGCAGGTTGACGTTTTCCTGGGTAATACGGCGCATCACGTCGGCCAGCGAGAAATGGTGGGCGCTCAGCTTGTCCGGGTCGATGTCGACGATCACCGCGCGTTTTTCCCCGCCGACCGCGACGGCAGACGCGACGCCATCAGCGGATTCGATGATCGGCGTGACTTGATTATCCAGCAGCGTGCGCAGCTTGACCGAATCGTTTTCCCCCGAGATGCCATACACTAGAATGGGCGCCTGCGACGGGTCGAATTTCGTGACGATCGGCGTTTGCAGCGTGGAGTCGCCGGTTGGGAAGTTGCGTTGCGCGCGGTTCACCAGTTGGAGGACATCGACCGCCGCCTGGCCGATATCGGTGCCCCATTGCAACTGCACGCGGACGGAGGAGACGCCCTCCGAGGTGCTGGAATTGATCTGGTAGAGGTTCGGCGTCTGCGACAGCGCTTCTTCGAGCGGGCGAGTGATCTGTGATTCGAGCTCTTCCGGCGCGACATTGGGCCATTGCGTGGTTACGCCGACGATGGGCATGGTGACTTTCGGCAGCAGGTCGACCGGCAAACGCGTGATACAGACCAGGCCGAGAGTCACCAGCGCGGCGATGCGCATGATGACGGTGACCGGTCGTTTGACGGAAAATTCTGCAATGGTCATGGTTTTCTCCAGATCAGGTCTGTTGCTTCGGCGCTCGATGACGGACCGAAGGTCAGCAAATACGCGAAATAGCAGAGCGAACTCTGTTCTCCATGGATACTATGCCCCACGGAAAAGAGTAAATGGTGCTCTTCGTTCAGGTTATATTGCCCGCCGATATCCAGCATCAGGCGGTCATGCTCGTCCTGCGTGGTGGCCGTCGAATAAAACAACTCGCCACCGAGCGTCACGTGCGCATTGAGTTCACGTTGGATCGTGTTGCCGACAAAGCGGAAATTTCGGTTCGGCGCCCCGGGATTGATGCCGTAACCGCCCCCGCCGAAATCCGTCCACGCGCCCCAGCTCTTTTGCGCCCACAGCGGCAGAATCACCTGCACGTGCCCGGTGCCCAGCCCGCGTTGGGCGGCCCCGGTGGGAATCTCCACCAGCGGGAATACCCCGAGCATCGGACAGGATTTCCCCTCTTGCTGAAACCGGTATTTCAACCCGAGTTCGGCATCACCCAGTCCATGCAACGCGCGACCGCTCGGGGGCTGCTGCACCGCATACGGTACAATGAGATGCAATTGCGTATTGGGCGCAATGCCGTTATTCACTTCCAGGTGCGGCGCGGTACCGCTGGTACCCGTGGGATCGTGGGTCATCACCGACCCCAGATAGACTTCCCAATGATGCAACTCGACCGGTTCCGGATCATCGGTTTGGAACGGGGGGCCGGACCAAACGGCGCATCCCGCCGTCAGCAGACAGGCGACGCCCACGAGTATCCTAATCTGCATACCGCCTCCTCTACATTCGGATCGGTCAGATCAGCCGGATCGGTCGATTTATTGGTCACACTTACTGCCCGTGTTTGCCATGATGCGCGCCCGCTGCCGGCGCCGCGCCATTGCCGGCTTTCTCACCGCCGCCGGGCGCGCCGGCTCCATCACCCTTTCCATGGCCTTTGCGTTCGCCGCCCAGGCTGACTTCCATCCCCTCTTTCAACGGCAACGCACAGATGGTCACCACTTTGTCCCCCGGTTTCAGCCCGGCAAGGATGGCGGTGAAGTGCGCATCGGAAAGCCCCGTGGTCACCGGCTGTTTATGCACGATCATTTTCCCATCTTCGGTCGCGATCGCCAGCACGAATTGCCGGCCATCCGGATCCGCTTGTATCGCTTCCAACGGTACCACCGTGGCGCCGTCCGCTCGCTCGATATCCATGCTGATGTGAGCGAACATGCCGGGTTTGAGCTGGTTGTCGGGATTGGCGATGGTGGCGCGGATGGTGAATTGACGGCTCGTGGTATCGGCGGAGGCGTTCATCTGGACGATATTGGCGGTAAATGTGCGGGTCGGGAAGGGATCGAGCACCACGCTGACCGGTTGCCCGAAGTGCAATTTCGCGCTGACATTCTCCGGCACGGTAAAGGTGACCCAGATCGTTTTGATAAACTGGACTTCAATGACCGGTGTGCTCGGGGAGGCTAATCCACCCGGATCCATGTAGCGCGCGGTGACAAACCCGTCGAGGGGACTGGTGAGCACGGTATTGGTCAACTGGGCGCGCATATTGCGCAGATCCGCCGCCGCGTTGATCAGATCCGCCTGCGCGCTGCTCAGATCGGCTTTCGCCGCGGTGACTTCAGCATCCAGCGCGGCCAGGTTTTGCTCGAAGGCCGGCGTTTGCGCTTTATTGACCTGGGCGTATTTCAACGCTTCCTGGGCCTGCACGAGCTTGGCGCGCGAGGCTTCGATATCCGCGGGGCCTTTCGTTTTCACGATGGTGGCTTGCTGCTCGGCGGATTGGCGCTGGGCCAGCGCCGAGTCGCGTGCGGCGAGGGCGGATTGTAATTGCCCTTGCGCGACTTCCAGGTTGGCTTGCTGCACGGTGACGGTGGCTTTGGCGTCATCGACATCCTGCGCGGCGATAAAGCCTTGCTTATACAGCTCTTGTAATCGGTTGAACTTCGACGTCGCATTGTCGAGGTTCGCCTTGGCGCTGTTGATATTGGCTTTGGCGTTCGCAATCGTGGCGGTGGCGTTTTCTACGCGCCCTTTCGCATCGGTAACGGCGGCTTCCGCGGCGGCGACCTGCGCGTTGTAATTCTCATGGACCTGCGCGTAGTCGGCTTTGGCGCTGGCGACCGCGGCCACTTGTTGGGCGATCTGGGTATTCACGGCACTATCGTTGGGTCCCTTGGTGAGCTTCGCTTGCGCCAACTTATATTTCGCATTGGCGATGGCGGCATTTTTCTGCGCGATGACGGCGGATTTTTGTGAGATCATCGCTTCTTTCTGCTCGACCTGCGCCTGTATTTCCGTGGGATCGAGACGAACGAGCACCTGCCCTTTCGCCACTCGGTCACCTTCGTGCACCTGGAGGAAATTAATCCGTCCGGTGACTTTCGGCGTGAGTTTCACGTTCTGCGGCGCCTCGAGTGAGCCGGTGGCGGCAAAGGCGTTCACCACGTCATGCCGCAACACCGGAGCGAGGGTAACCACGGGAGCTGCCTTGCGGCGCTTCATGGCTGACTGAGCCTGATCGACCTGATCTTGATGCTTCAAGTTCATGCGCCAGGTGATCAATGCGCCGATCACAATGACCGGGACCAATATCCAAATCAACCGCTTCATGGAGTTCTCCGCCTAGTTAATGTAGCTTGACTATTAATATATATTAACCATTCCGGGGTGTCAAGCGTCTGGAGGGGGAGTGTCGTGAAAATTTTCTGCAGGAGGCAAAAGAAGCCCCCCGGCAGGATTCGCCCTTTCATAGAGCGAAGAATCCAGTAACGCGACGAACAGACGATGGCATGACGCGGTGTTAGGTGTCAGGTGTCAGGACGGGTGTGAGTAAAAGTGTTTGGAAGGATGTGAGCAAGGAGGTTTGGAAGGGTGTGAGCGCAGCGAGCCCCGCCGGGACCGGTGGTTTCGATACAACCATCCGTGGTCTACTCAACCACCGGCCCTGGCGGGGCTCGCTGCGCTCACACCTTTCCAAACACTTTCGCGCCCCACCCGTCCCGACACCTGACACCCGACACCTGACACCCGACACCTAAACCCATCGGCCTGTCCGCGCCGTAGTAACATTCGCTGCACACTTTACAAGGGAGCTTTACCCGTGGAAATGATCTCGGTACATGACTTACTGCTCGATCGCGCGCTGAATCCTCGCCGGCAGGTGCCGGATCAGGAAGTGGTGGATTATTATGCCTCGATCTTTGCCGATGTGATCTGGCCGCCGATTCTGGTGCATCGTGCGACGCATAAATTGCTGGATGGCTGGCATCGGGTCGAGGCGGCAAAACGCGCCGGGGTCTACCAGGTGCCCGTGCAGTGGGTCGAGGCGAAGGACGAGGAGTTATTCGCGCTGGCGGTCAAGGCCAATCTGGCGCATGGCGTGCGTCTGACACGCGAAGAACGCTACCAGGCGATTTATCGCCTGCAGCGGGAAAGTTGGACGCCGGAGCGCATCGTCGAAGTGCTCGGTTGCTCGGTCGCCATGGTGGACCGCACGGAAAAAGCGGAAGACTTGCGCATCAAATTCAAAGTGCAGGGGCATCCCGGCGTCGCGCTGCCCACCGAATCCCTGGTGGAAGTAACGAAATTGTCGCCGGAGTATTACGACGAAATTGCCGAACTGGCCTGTGAAGTCGAAGCGGAGCCGGCCGATGTGCGGCGCGCTGTGCGGGCGATCAAGAAAGGCACCGTCGATCGACCGGAAGAGATTCGCCGCGTGATGACCGATCCGGAATACGCAAAAACGCTGATGAATCCCCTCAACGCACTGGACAACGGCAACTGGCTGCTCACCTTCGCGACGCTGATCGACCAGATGGAGCAGAACTCCTTCAGCATCACCCCCGTCGAGCGCCAGGCCGCGGTTGCCCTCTTCCGCCGCATGCGCGGCTGGGCGGATAAGCAACTGGCACTGCTCAGCAGCGACGACGCGGGCAATACCAGTTTTGAGATGTAAAATATAGTTGATGTGCCGAAGGGAACTGCCCCTGATACGGTTCAGTTAACGCCAATAATCAGCAGATTGTTGAACGCTTAGCACTGTTTGGAAGCCGACGCCCGTCGCGCTCCGCCACCGCTGATAGCATCACCGGCGACATCTGGCATCCCGTCCGGAGAACGGTGAAACCTCGGCAACCTTCCCGCGTGAACTGGTGACGGGGCGCGACGGGCGTCGGCTTCCAAACAGTGCTAAGCTTACTCCGTGACCCGATAGCAGCAGCAGTTGAATTCCTGCGGTGAACCGAATTGGCACTGCCCCCACTGTTGCCCGCGAAATAATTCCGCTTTTCTTGTCGCTTTTCCGCACATTGTCACTCGTCCGTGCATGTGATCACTCACCTGGACGGTATGCTCTATTCAGGCAGCAGGTATGGCGTCAAACACCAGGGAGTTAGCAACCTGTTGAAGAGCACTGCCGAATCACTGAGACCGAAGCGCATTTACGCGCCGGAATCAGTGTGCCGTGGTCGGCCCCCCCTGGATTGATCCGGGAGGAACCCTATAACCGGTTGTAGCAGGATACCAATTGCTGCCCTGTCAAATGGAGTGACGAGTATGCGATCCGATTTGCGGCCATCGTGCGTTAGTGATGCGACGGCGATGTGCCATTCACGCATGTGGTTGCTGCTGGGCGGTGTCGTGTTGCTGGCGTTGTTGCAACTGCCGGCCTACTGGACGCCGGACGCCGCCGCCTTCCCAACCGTTTTCTGCCCCCCTTGTCCCCCCGAGCTGGCAAGACCCGCTGGTTCCTATGCGGTGACGCACGACATTCTCGGCAATGCGAGCAATGCGGTATGGACGGTGATGCTGCACGATCGACTGGCCGACGGCGCGGGCACCCCCGTTGCTGCCGCGCGCTCCCTCTTCCTGGCAGCCGCGGTACCGTGCGAGGTTCTGGGAACTGCTGCGCCGCATATCACCACCTATTACCATAATAAAAAGGCCGCCATCTCCTACACCTTCGATGACGGACTGCAGAGTCAACTCGATATCGCGGTGCCGGTGATGGAGGCATATGGATTTCGCGGCACCTTCAATGTCATCGCCGGCTTTACCCGCGATCACGACATCGACCCGCAGCTTCATTACACCGGAGGATTGGTGACGGGGAGTTGGGAGAGCTGGCAGCGTATCGCCGCGCGCGGGCATGAAATCGGCAACCATTCATTTTCGCATCAGGACCTGACGCAGGTGAACGATGCATGTGTGTTGGAGCGGGAAATCGATGGCAGCGCGGTGCTCAGTACGAAAAAAATCGGTCGGCGACCGCTCACCTTCGCGTTTCCCTTCAATCGGCATAATTACCGTCTGGATAACCTGGTGCTGCGTAATCCGGCTATCATTCGTGAGCATGAAGCGGGATTCGGCAATGTATTGTATACCGCCGACGAAATGAACGCCGCCGTCGACAATGCAATCCGGCGCGGCGCCTGGCTGTCGCCCATGCTGCATGGCTTTCGCCCGGACGAGTATGCACCGCTGACGGCGGAGACATTCGCGCGCCACCTGCGTTACGTGCAATCGCGGGCGAGCGAGCTGTGGGTGGATACGTATGGCAACGTGAGTTGCTATCTGCGCGAGCGCGATACCGCCACGCTCACGGTGCCGGCGCACGGCGGGCAACGCGTGTCCTTCATCCTCCGCTGCCCGCTCGATAATACGATCTATCACTATCCCCTGACGGTCGCGATCCCCACCGGCACACCCCACCCCACGCGGATCAAAGTGCTCCGGGGCGACGCCGTGCTTTCCTTGCCCACCATTGTGTTGGAGGATGGCACCATCCTCGTCGATGTCGTCCCTGGCTCTGACAGTGTCCGGGTGGAGTGGGAGTAGGCGGGTGGTGTGGGAGTATCGGAGTGTCGGAGTGTCAACTCCCAGTCCCGGGACGATTGAACCTAACCCAGGACGCCAGTCCTGGGGAATTGGGGGATTCTTTATACCCCCCAGAACTGGTGTCCTGTCCTTACGATTTGTCTAGCCACCACTCCAATACCCCCACACTCCCACACCCAATATTTTCCCCATTTGTCCACATCCTCCGCCCTGCCTGTTGACGTAAGCAGCAAACACGGAGATGCCGGTAACTTAATCGCACCCACAAAACTTTGACTTGATGCTTTACTGAATGCGCGCCGGAGCATGATGCTTTTGCCCCCGGCTAATGGATGCGAGTCCGTGTAGGAGGAGGATGATACACGATGTGCTTACGTAGGAATGGAATGCTCCGTGTGGCCTGGCTCACGATTAGCCTGATCGCAGGACTGGCGCTGACCTTACCGGCGCACGCGGCGGCGATTACCGCCATCAACCTTGCCACCGCCCCGAATGCTCCCGGTATCTTGGGCCAACCGGTGACGGTCACCGCGCTGGTGACGGGTGGCGTCAATCCGGTCTATCAATTCTGGGTCGGCGATCCCACCGCCACCTATTGGACGCTGCTGCAAGATTACAGCACCACGAAATCGATCCAGTGGACCCCGACCATCGCCGGCTTTATCCCCGTGGTGGTGCGGGTGCGCGAATCCGGCAGCGCCAACCTGTATGACTTACAGAACGATGTGTTCTATCAGGTGGTCTCCGGCATTGCCTCGGTAAGCCTCAGTGCGTCGCCGTCTTCTCCCCAACCGACCAACACGGCCATTACGCTGACCGCCGGCACCACGCCGGCCACCACCGTCGAGTATAAATTTCAGGCCATCTCCAGCACCGGCACGACCTTTGTCCTGCGGGATTACAACACGACGCCAACGTGTCCCTGGGTGCCGGCGCTGGAAGACACCTACACCCTGCAAGTCCTGGCGCGGCTACCGGGCACCACGCAAGTGCCCGCGAACCAGCAAACGCTGAGTTATACCGTCAATCATCTCGCGACGCCGTTAAAAAGTCTGACGGTGTCGCCGTCGCCCGCGGCGGGAGGCACAGTGAATCAACCGGTGACGGTGACCGGGATAGCTGTCGGCGGCAACAGCCTGGTCTATCAGTTCTGGGTCGGCGATCCCACTGCCACCTATTGGACGCTGCTGCGTGATTATGCGCCGTCGAATAACATTCCCTGGACGCCGACCGCTGTCGGTACCTTTCCGCTGGTGGTGCGCGCGCGCGAAACGACCAGCACCAACCTCTTCGACCTGCAAAACTACCTCTTCTATCCGGTCACCGCCGCGCAAGGCGTGAGCGCGGTGAAGCTGGCGACAACCCCCACGGCATCACCGCAGCCGATCAATACGCCCATCACCCTGACGGCGACCCCCACCGGCGGCACCAATGTGACCTATCAATTCTGGGTCGGCACCGCGACCACTACCGCCATCGCCTGGTCGGCGCTGTCGAGCCAGTATCAGGCATCATCGGCAACCACCTGGACTCCGAGTGTCGCGGGAACCTATCACCTGAAAGTCGATGCGCGCGACACGCAGTCCACCGTCGAATCGAGCGAGCTGCTCTTCACCATCCGTCCGCTCAGCGGCACTGAAACCACCGGCAAGTTGGGGATCACTCCGTATCTCAACAATAAAAAGGCGGCCGTCACCTATATCTTTGCCAGTGGATATCAGAGCCAGATCGATTGCGCGGTACCGTCATTCGATAGCTACCACTACAACGCCACCTTTACCGTGGTGACCGGAATGACACGCGTCCTGGACTCCGATCCACAGCCGCCGATGGAGCCGAATAAAGATACCGGAAGCTGGCAAAGTTGGAATGTGTTGGCCGCGCGCGGGTACGAGATTGCCAACCATACCTACTCGCATCCCGATCTCACCACCGTCACCGATCCCGCGGTGCTCGATACCGAAATTAACGGCTCCGCCGCCACCATTACGAAATATATGGGCGTCGCGCCGTTCAGCTTCGAATTCCCCTTCGATCACGATACCCCCGCGCTCGATCAACTCGTGCTGCAACACCATCACGCCCTCATCCAGAATGTGACGGAGTTCGGCAAAGCGATCTTCTACACCAGCGATATGAACGCGACGATCGATACCGCCATTCAGCAGAAAAGCTGGCTGGTCCCGTTGATCTACGGCTTCAACTGGTGGGAATATGCTCCGCTGATCCCCTCCTTTTTCACCCAGCATATCGACTATCTACATTCCCGCGATGCGGACGTGTGGGTCGATACGTATGGCAATGTGAGCCGCTACCAACAGGAGAAGGCGGTGGTAGCGCCGGAAGTGGACGCGAGCAGCGCGCATCAGTGTACCTTCGCGCTCAATTCCTCGCTCGATGCCACCCTCTACACCCAGGCGCTGACGGTGCAGATCACCACCGGCGCCACCACGATCACGACCGCCACCGCAACGCTGGTGAAGACCGGCGCCAACCTGCCGGTCACCATCCTCGCCAACGGCGTCCTGCAAGTAAACGCCGTGCCGGGCAGCGGTCAAGTAAGCGTACAATGGCAATAGGCCCATAAAAAATCTCCTCGGGTTCGCTACGCGAACCCGAGGAGAGAATAGGTGTAAGCGTTCAGGTCTCTCTGGCGCGCGAGCGTCCCCGCGAGCACTCCGGTGGTTTCGATATGACCCTCCGTAGTCTACTCAAGCACCGGAGTGCTCGCGGGGACGCTCGCGCGCCAGAGAGACCTGAACGCTTACTAATAGGCTAAAAGTATCCCGGTGCATCTGCATCCTATATCCTATATCCTGTATCCTGCACTCTGACACCTGACATCCTGCTTCACTCCTCCTCAATCTTCCGCCACCCATACTTGTCCTCTTCCGGTTTCGGGCTTTGTTGTTGCTTGCGCTTGCGGGTAGCGGCTTCGTCGGGGAGGAAGCGCACTTGCAGCACCATGCCGGAGTGCACGTGGTCGGGCAATTCGCGCAGCGGCACATCCAGTGCCGTCGATTCCGTCTCGCCGCATAATACGCGGACCATCTGACCGTATACCCCGTCTACCACTGCTTTCATGGTCTGCTCCTTGTCTGTGCCTGCATCGGCGCTCGATTATCGGTTACTGATGGCATTTTCGGTATCGACCGGAAAAATCCCTTCGCCCATTGCCATGATAGTTGGCTTTGCCGCGTCATCCCGTGTATAATTGATACGATTTTCCAGGTTGAAGGAGAGGCAGCAATGCGTTCAGATATCGTCAAGGCCGGGCACGAGCGAGCCGGGCACCGTGGATTGTTGAAGGCGTGCGGGGTGACCGACGCCGACATGCAGAAACCGTTTATCGGCGTGTGCAATTCGTATACCGACATTGTGCCGGGACATATCCACTTAAAGAAATTCGCCGAAACGGTGAAAGACGCGGTGCGCGAGGCGGGCGGCATGCCGTTCGAATTCAACACCATCGCCGTCGATGACGGCATCGCCATGGGGCATTTGGGCATGCGCTATTCGCTGCCGTCGCGCGAGTTGATCGCCGACGCGGTGGAAACGATGGCGATGGCGCACTGCTTCGACGCGCTGATCTGCATCTCGAACTGCGACAAAATCACCCCCGGCATGGTGATGGCCGCGCTGCGCATCAATATCCCGACCATCTTCATCACCGGCGGGCCGATGAAAGCGGGCGTGAAGCAGGATGGCACATCGGTCGATCTGATCTCCATCTTCGAGGGAGTCGGGAAATTCCAGACCGGTACCATCACCGCCGATGAGTTGAAGCACCTTGAAGACGTCGCCTGCCCCGGTTGCGGTTCCTGCGCGGGCATGTTCACCGCCAACTCGATGAACTGCCTGCTGGAAGCCATCGGACTGGCGCTGCCCGGCAACGGCACGCTGCTGGCGATCGATCCCCGGCGCCAAGAGCTGGCGAAAGCGGCGGCGCGGCAGATCATGGTGCTGCTCGACAAGGATATCAAACCGCGCGACATCGTCACCGCCCAATCGATCGATAACGCCTTTGCACTCGACATGGCGATGGGCGGCTCGACGAATACCGTGCTGCACACCTTCGCTATCGCGCAGGAAGCCGGCGTGGACTACCCGCTGGAACGGCTGAATGACGTCTCCGCGCGCATCCCGTGCATCTGCAAAGTCTCGCCCTCCAAGCCGGACGTGCACATCGAGGACGTGCACCGCGCGGGCGGCATCAGTGCCATCCTGCTTGAACTCAGCCGCAAACCCGGCGCGCTGCATCCGGAGACGATCACCGTCACCGGATACACGCTGGGGGAAAATATCGCCGGCGCGGAGATTCAAGACGAGCGGATCATCCATCGCTTGGAGCACCCGTTCACCGAAGACGGCGGGCTGGCGGTGCTGTTCGGCAACCTCGCGCCCGACGGCTCGGTGATCAAATCCGCCGGCGTGGACCCCGAGTGCTTCACCTTCGAAGGCGAAGCAATCGTCTTCGACTCGCAGGACGAGTGCCTGGCAGCGCTGGAAGCCCGCGCGGTGAAGCCCGGCCACGTGGTGGTCATTCGCTATGAAGGGCCCAAAGGCGGTCCGGGCATGCCGGAAATGCTCTCCCCCACCTCGATGATCAAAGGGCAGGGGCTGGGCACCAAGGTCGCGCTGATTACCGACGGGCGCTTCTCCGGCGGCACCGCCGGCACCTGTCTCGGGCACATCAGCCCTGAAGCGGCGGAAGGCGGCCCCATCGCGCTGGTGCAAAACGGCGACCGCATCCTCATCGACATCCCCAACCGCACCCTCACGCTGGAAGTCGAAGACGCCGAACTGGCCCGCCGCCGCGCCACCTGGAAAAAGCCCGCCCCCAAAATCAGCCACGGCTGGCTGGGCCGCTACAGTCGTCTGGTCACCAGCGCCAACAAAGGCGCCGTCCTCGCCCTGCCGGAAGAAGTCGCGGTGAAGGACGAGTGCGGGATTTATAGCGCGGAATGTGGGCTGGGGTAATTCCAGAACCAGAAGCGAAAAAGCCCTGCATAGTTATCATGCAGGGCTTTTTCAGGAACTGCTGGTTACTTGCATTTAATATTGTAAACAATAATATGTTTGCTTATTCGTGTGTATTTATATAGCAATATAAGGTTTTCATATTCAACTTCATAGACTGCCTTATTAAGTTGAAATTGTCTGCCAAGTGGTTTATCTGCTTCGATCAGTCTGCTCACTAGCTCGATCAGTTCACCTTTCAGATGAACATTTAATTGATTGGCTTGTACTTCTGCGCTCGGTGTAAAGGCTAAGGTATTCAACCTCCCCTCCTTCTACTCATCGATATATCATCTTTCATTAATATGTGTTATTACTTTGGTGTATCTGATTGAGAATCCTTAATGTCTTTTAACAACTTGTCACGAACTACCGACCACGGGATCGTTCCCTTCTCTTCGGCTTCGGCGAGGGAAATATCCATTTCGCGCAATTTGGCCATTTCATCGAGTATTTCCAACTGTCGTAGGTCCTCGATCGGGACGAGGGCAAACAGTTCTTTATTTCGTCGTTTTACCAGCACGCGCTCTTTACCATAGGCGGTCCGATTGGCGATCTCAGCGATCTCCTTGCGTACTTCGGCTATCGAGACGGTATGCATCAAATTATCTCCTCTGATTGAACAATATTGTACATTGTTACCATTATTGTATGTATTGTACAAGTAAGAAGCGGGGCTGTCAACCATTATTCGTATAGTCGATATCCTACCCGTCCGACAAGTTGCCTGTCACCCAACTCTATGCTATAGTGCACGCCAGTCAATGCCACGGGAGTGAAAACCATGCCGGATATCGTTTGTCCATTGCATGACGTGCCGAGTTCACGGCCGTTGTTGGAGAAGTTGCAGGCGGAGGGGATTACCGTGCGGCGAGCGCGGGCGTGGGAGCGCACGGATCTCTCGGCGTTCATCCTGACGAACTTTGGTCAGGGGTGGCTGGATGAAGCGCTGATGGCCTTTGCTCACCATCCGGTGACGATCTTCATCGCGCGCGATGCCGAAAAGATCATCGGCTTTGCCGCCTACGAAGTGACCGGGCGCGCCTACTTCGGTCCCACCGGGGTGGCGGAAGCCTTGCGCGGGCGCGGCGTCGGCAAAGCGCTCCTCTACGCCAGTCTCGAAGGCCTGCGCGAACTCGGCTATACCTACGGCTTCATCGGCTCACCCGGCCCGATCCAGTTCTACCTCAACGCCACTCCGGGATTGCTGCTGCCGGAGCAGTGGTCGAACGTGTATACCAGGGGTGTCGGATCGTAAAGCGGCGATGGGCGACTGGCTGCTGGCGATTGGCTATTGGCTGCTGGCTTTTGGCAACTGGCAAATGGAGAGTTGTCACCTGATAGGAAATCCGACCGCCAACAGCCAACAGCCAACAGCCAATCGCCAGCAGCCAACCGCCTCTTTCGTGCAATCTTCTCACAACATCCCTCTCTTACGTCGCCATTCCATACATCGAACAACCGGCCAACCAGGATAGAATAAGCTAATGGGTTGGTGGAGGTGTGTGATGCGGGATGTGAACGTGCGGTTGTTTGTCGTGCTGGCGGTTGTGCTGGCGGGCGCCGGCGCGCTGGCGCAACAGGCGGGGAGGACCTTCTTCGTCGCTCCGGTCGGGAATGATGCCTGGTCGGGGACGTTGAATGCCCCCAACGCCGACCGGACCGATGGCCCCTTCGCCACGCTGGAAGGCGCGCGGAACGCCCTGCGGAAAATTCCCAAGACCCAACCGATCACCGTGCAATTCCGCCAGGGGATTTATAACCTGGATCGCCCCTTCGTGCTGTCGCCGGAGGATACCGGCGCCGCCGACGCGCCCATCACCTACGCCGCCTATCCCGGCGAAGCCGCGGTCATCAGCAGCGGACGGGCAATCACCGATTGGCGGCCAACGACGGTCAATGGGCAGGCGGCATGGATGGCGGAGGTGCCGCTGGTGCGCGATGGGAAGTGGACCTTTCGCGAGCTGTGGGTGAATGGCCAGCGACGCGCGCGCGCGCGCTTCCCCGCCACCGGACTCCTGCGCGTAGCCGCCTTGCCGGACGCCACCCCGCAAACCCCCTATTCCAAAGGGCAGAAACGCTTCCAATATAACCCCGGCGAACTACCGCACTGGGCGCCGGACGAGGAAGTCGAGGCGGTGTTTCTGCATTACTGGGTCTCCGCGCGCGTTCCGGTGGCCGGTGTCGATGAGCAGCAGCGCATCGTCACGTTGCGCTATCCCACCCGGCGCAATCTAACCGAGTCGGTCAACACCGGCATGGCGCGGTATTACCTGGAAAACGCCATCGAGTTCCTTACCGCACCGGGCGAATGGTATCTGGATCGCAAAACCGGCAGGCTGTATTACCTGCCGATGCCCGGCGAAGAGATGGCAACCGCACAGGTGATCGTACCGCGCTTGATTACCTTGCTGACGATCGAAGGCAAACCGGACGAGAAACGGTTCGTCGAATATGTGACCTTCCAGCACCTGCTGTTCGCCTATGCCAATTGGGAGCCGACCGACAACTCCGACGTGCAGGCGGCGTCAAATATTCCCGGTGCGGTCACGGCGGTGGGCGCGCGCAACTGCCGATGGGAGCACTGTTCGGTGCTGCACACCGGCACCTATGGATTGGAACTGGAACGCGGTTGCAGCCATAATACCGTGTCCGCCTGCGCGTTTGGCGATCTGGGGGCGGGCGGGGTGAAGTTCGGCACGGTGAAGAATGCGGATGCCGATATCACCGACACCAATACCCTCGCCGATAGCCAGGTGTTCGATGGCGGCAAAGTCTTTTACCAGGGGGTCGGCATCTGGATCGGGCAATCACCGCACAATGTGTTGGAACGCAACGCCGTCCACGAATTCAACTATTCCGGCATTTCGGTTGGCTGGCAGTGGGAATACGGACCGAGCGGGGCGCACGACAATCTCGTGCAGGATAATGATATCTATAATATCGGGCAGGGATTGCTCAACGACATGGGCGGAATTTACACCCTGGGCGAGCAACCCGGCACGGTCATCCGCCACAACCGGGTGCATGACGTCAACACCTTCAGCTTCGGCGGCTGGGGGTTGTATTTCGACGGCGCCAGTTCGCATATTCGCGCGGAAAACAATCTGATTTATCGCTGCTGGACCGGGCCGTTCGAGCATGACTACGGGCGCGACAATCTGCTGCTCAACAACATCTTCGCGCTGGGCCGCATCGCCGAGATCAGCCGGTCAAAAGAAGAAGACAACCTGTCCTTCACCGCCAAACGCAACATCGTCTACTTCCGCGAGGGGCAGCTCCTCGGATATAACTGGCGCAACGGCAAGTATCTCTTCGACGACAATCTCTATTGGAATCCCACCGGCGCGCCGATCCGCTTCGCCGGACAAAGCTGGGAGCAGTGGCGCGCGAAAGACCAGGATATCCACTCGAAAATCGCCAACCCCGGTTTTGCCGACCCGGAACACGGCGATTTTACCCTTCGCCCCGATTCCCCCGCCCTCGCGCTAGGCTTCAAACCCTTCGAGTTTAACTTCGGACCGAGAAACGGCGTGGCCGGGTGTGGATATTGATGAGAGGGGCTAGGTGTCAGGGGCCAGGAGCCTGGTGTCAGGTGTCAGGGGATAGGGGCCACGCCGTAGACTTTGCGTAGACCCAAGTCCATACTGGTCAGCCCAGTTGGCCCTGTCCGACTGGGCTGACACCTGACACCTGACACCTCTACCCATCCTTTTTCGCCGCGGCTAAAATCGCCTGCAACTCGCGCGCCAGGTCGTCCGGCAGGGGTTCGGGCGTGTGAGTGGCCAGCAATTCTTCTTTGCGCTGCCGGCAACGCGTCTCGGTGTCCTGCGCGCCGGAAGTGCGCCACGCTTCGTAATACTGGCGGTCGAGTATCGTGGGGAACCAAAGCTCCCGGCGGAAGCGTTCGGCGGTGAAATCGCGGTCGATATAGCTGCCGCCTGGTCCGACTGCTTCCACTTCGGCCACTCCCAGCGCTTCGTCACTGAAATCGATCTCGCGCATTACGCTCTCGACGTAGCTGATCACCTCGTCGTGCAAGACCAGCATATCCAGCGAGGTCGCCTGATCGACGCCGCAGATGCCGAGGTGGCCGAAGATATCGGCGCCGGCCGCCGCCCCCAGCATCAGCGTGACGCCGCTCTCTAATCCCGCCTGCGCGTCGGGACGCTTGGCATCGGTGAGGCCCACATTGATATAGACCGGCAATCCATATGATTTGCCCATTTGCGTCATGCCCACGCCGAAGAGTGCCTGCTCGGGGCCACTGAAGATCATCTGCGTGGTGCCCATGTCGAACGCATGACAGATGCCGCCGTAGCAGACCGGCATGCCAGGCTGAATGAGCTGGGTGATGCAGACGCCGGCGAGGATTTCGGCGTTCTCCTGTGCCATGGTGGCGGCCAGGGAACCGGGGGCGGACAGTCCCATCTGCGCCATCGGGCCGATCGGCACCGGCAGGTTCAGCCGGGCGGTTTCGAAGAGCAGATCGATGCCGTTGAAGGGAAAGCGCAGCGGGCTGATCGGCTCCAGAAAGGGGTAACAGAGCGGATAGCGGGTGGCGCGCGCCACATCGCCGCGCACGGCAATCATCACCTCGTTCAGGTACTTGGCTGATGCGCGATCGTGATACCAGAAAGTGATCGGTTTGGTGGTCTGCGCGAGCATCGCCACCATCACGTCGACGCAGCGCATTCGCACCGGCAACTCATGCGGGTCGGCCATTGCGCCCACGATGGTCAGGCCGGGCAGCGCGTCACCCAGGCGCGCGGCGGTGCGCACATCGTCAAGGGTGGCATAACGCCGCTCCTGGCCGATCTCGTCCAGCCAACTCGCTTCACCGGCGATACTATTGTAATTACGCGCCCCCTGGCCGAACGGTGCGGTCTTCGTCAAATCACGCCCGTAGAGGGTAAAGGTTTTGCCCGCCTGCTTCAGTGAAGTCTCGACCAGTTCCGCCGGAATATGCACCCGTTGCGTTGCCATATCCACCGTCGCGCCGGCATCGGCAAAGCGTCCGAGCATCTCCACGTGCGGCACATGTATCCCGGTACGTGCCAGCATCGCCAGCGACGCCTCGTGAATGCGTTGAATCTGCCGGTCGGTCAATAACGAACTGATCATGTCCATAACTCCTTTTCGCTGCTGCGGGGTATAACCGGTCTATTGTGCTACTGAGTGGGGGGAATCGGCAAGAGCTGCGGACGGGAAAAACTCGGCAGAATATAGGACGTGTGCGCCAAAATGAACGCATAACCGTTCAGCGACCTCTGGCGCGCGAGCGTCCTCGCGCGCACTCCGGTGGTTGGGTAGACCACGGATAGTCGTAGCGAAACCACCGGAGTTTACGGCACTCTCACCCTATGCTTCCAAACATTTTCGCTCACTCCTCACCAAGCAACGGCAGTTTCCACTGCCTGCTGATCTTTGCACACCCCGCCATCTCGACAGGACTTACCCTTCCGGCTGCCGAAACAAGATTCACTGAGGGAAAACCAGATGCGTTATCTGTTCGGCCTGCTGTTACTCCTATGGGCGGTCACCGCATTCGCGGAGGAGCGTCCCTTTTTACACCCGCTGTTCACCGACAACATGGTGCTGCAGCGTGAGGTCGCCGCGCCGGTATGGGGGTGGACGACGCCAGGGGCGACAGTGACGGTGTCTATGGGGGGGAAGCAGGCGGTCGCGACGGCGGAGGCGACCGGAAAATGGCTGGCGAAGATCGGACCGTTTCCCGCCGGCGGGCCCTATACGCTCACCGTGACCGGCCCGCACACGGTCACGGTGGAGAATGTGCTGGTCGGCGACGTGTGGCTGTGCTCGGGGCAATCCAACATGGAGATGGGCATCAGCAATGTCGATCACGCGCAGGAAGAGATTGCCGCGGCGAATTTTCCGCAACTCCGCCTCTTCACGGTGGCGATGCGTCCCACGCTCACCCCGCAAGAGTTGACGGTCGGCCACTGGTCCGTCACCACCCCGGAGAACGTGATCGTCGGCGCCTGGGGTGGCTTTTCCGCTGCCGGTTATTTCTTTGGCCGCCAGTTGCAGCAGGAGATGAAGATACCCATCGGGTTGATCCACTCCTCCTGGGGCGGTACCGTCGCCGAAGCGTGGACCAGTGCGCAGGGATTACAAGCGCTGCCGGATTTCGCTCCGGCGCTGGCGCAATTGCCGCATACCGAGGCGAGTGAGGTGGTGGAAGCCGCGCAATATCCCGCCGCGTTGCAGCAGTGGCTGGCGAAACAGGATCCCGAGCCGGCGGGCAAACCGGCACGTTCAGCGCCGGAGTTCGATGACAGCGACTGGAAAAGTGCCAATATGCCGGCCAGTTGGGCCAAGGCCGGTTTGCCGCGCTTTCGCGGCGTGGTGTGGCTGCGCAAGGAGATCAGCGTGCCCGACGACGGCGCCGGCGCGGACGTGAACCTGCACCTGGGGCAGATCAGCGACAACCTGACGGTATGGTTCAATGGCGTGCAGGTGGGCAACACGGGGGAGACCAAGGACGAGAAGCCGACCCGCCGGCAATATACCGTGCCCGGCAAGCTGGTGAAAGCCGGGCGAAATATGGTGGCGCTGCGCGTGCTCAGCGTCAGCGAACGCGGCGGATTGCTCGATAAAGCGGCGGAGCTGTTCGCCGAGTGCGCGGTGCCGGACATCGAGCCGATTTCCCTCGCCGGTCCCTGGCGCGTGCATGCCGGCGTTGCGCTGGCCGCCGCGCCACCGCTGCCGGTGATTGCAGACCGAAATCCCAATCGGGTGACCGTGCTCTTCAATGGCATGATCGCCCCGCTGTTGCCCTTCGCCATCAAAGGCGCCATCTGGTATCAGGGGGAATCCAACGCCGCGAATGCGCGTCAATATCAAACGTTGCTGCCCGCGATGATTACCGATTGGCGATCGCGTTTCGGCGTGGGTGATTTCCCGTTCTTGATTGTGCAGTTGGCCAACTACCTGGCGGTGGCAACCGAACCCGGCGAGTCCGCCTGGGCCGAATTGCGCGAGGCGCAATACCTGACCACGCAACAGTTGCCGAAGACCGGACTGGCGGTGGCGATCGACATCGGCGCCGCGGGGGATATCCACCCGAAGAACAAGCAGGAGGTCGGGCGGCGGTTGGCGCTGAACGCGGAGGCCATCGCCTATGGGCAACCGGTGGAATACTCCGGTCCGGTCTATCGCGCGATGACGGTGAAAGACCATGCCATCGAACTGACCTTCGATCATCTGGGCGGCGGTCTGCTCGCGAAAGGCGGCAAGCTCCAGGGATTTGCCATCGCCGGCGACGACAAACACTGGGTCTGGGCCGATGCCGTCATCCAGGGCGCCACCATCCTGGTCTCCAGTCCGCAAGTGCACACTCCCACCGCCGTCCGCTACGCCTGGGCGAACAATCCCATCTGCAACCTTTACAATGCTGCCGGTCTGCCGGCGGTCCCGTTTCGAACGGATCGATGAGAGACCGATCACCCCCAATAGGGGATCAGACGGAATTTCACCTGCGTCATATATTCCACGTAGCCAGGCAGCTCTTCGCGGAGCAGTCTTTCTTCCAATACCGTACGCCGTGATGCCACCACGGTGAATAACAGGCCAAACAGCAATCCAATCCACGAGCCCAACAACAAGGAATGCAGCGTATCGTGTGTCGATTATAACCGGTAGGATGGCATTGCCATTGACAATCCTGGCCAAAACAGATACTTAATAGTTGTTCAGCTATGGGTTTTCAGCGCTATTTCGCTTTTAAACTCACCGGAAATCCGGTATGCTACAGTATGCTGTCCTGGGGATAGGGCAATTTTGTCTGAAAAGGAATCGCATGTTTTACTCGGATTCGATACGCGCGATCGCGGAGACGGCGGCAAAGAAAGTGGCCTTCTGGCGGGAAAATCCCGTCGGATACCTGGTCGCCGCCATGTTGGCCGGGGCCTATGTCGGGGTAGGGGTGTTGCTTGATTTTGTCATCGGCGGTCCGTTGTCGCTGGAGAAATCACCGTTGATGAAGATCTTCATGGGCGGTTCCTTCGCGATTGCCTTATCGCTGGTGGTGTTCGCCGGCGCCGAACTCTTTACCGGCAACAATCTGGTCATGGCGATCGGCTGGTGGCGCGGTAAAAATACCGGCGGGCAGATGCTGGCGATCTGGATGCTTTCCTGGGTTGGCAATCTGATCGGGGCGGCACTGCTGGCCGTGCTGCTCTACTACGCGAATGTCTTGAATCCGAATGAGCATGTTGCCACGCAGCAAGCAAGTTATCTGCTGGTGCAGGATTTCGCCGCCAAGAAAATGCACCTCGATCCGGTGACCTTACTGGTGCGCGGGGCACTCTGCAACTGGCTGGTCTGCCTGGGCACCTGGTGCAGCTATCGCATGCAGACGGAAATCGGCAAATTGGTCATGATCTTCTGGTGTCTCTACGCGTTTGTCGCCGCCGGGTTCGAGCACTCGGTGGCAAATATGACCCTGTTGACCCTGGCGTTGCTGCAGCCACACGCAGAGACCATCAGCATCGCCGGCATGGGATACAACCTGCTCTGGGCGTCGGTGGGCAATATCATCGGCGGCGCCATTTTCGTCGGCGCGGCCTATTGGTCCGCCAGTCACCTGGTCCGGCAGGAACGCGCCGCCGAAAAAGCCGGACTAACGCTGGTGGGATAAGGTGAATTGACGGGGAAAAGACGCTATTTAGAACAATGAACGCCCATAATCATCAGCATCCTGTTGGATGTTTAGCACTGTTTGGAAGCCGACGCCAGTCGCGGTGTGCCAGGCAAAGCCTGGCGTGTCTTGTCGGTGCAAGTCCGACCTGGGTAAGGTCTAGCCAACCGCCCAGCACCGAGCCCGCCTTTCGTCTGGTAACAGCCGGAAGTGTGCCGGGGGAG
>Ga0209697_10002441_pt1 | contig 26789 bp, 16 predicted proteins | sample AliMusrvi5mmetaG_FD_184115 | JGI IMG/M metagenome (GOLD analysis project Ga0209697, IMG submission 184115) | Freshwater lake bacterial and archeal communities from Alinen Mustajarvi, Finland, to study Microbial Dark Matter (Phase II) - Alinen... | ecosystem: Environmental > Aquatic > Freshwater...
AACGCGACCGAGCTTGCCCTCATTAAAGCCAAAGCCGCAGGAAGCGATGACACGGTTACCCATGCCAAGGATCTGACTGACCTCGCCCGCATTCTCGGGGTTACCCGGCAGACGCTTTATGATTGGCGAAAAAAGCCGGACTCGCCACAGTCTGCCGCAAACGGCAGCCAGGACGTGCTCGCGTGGCGGCGGTTCGTTGCGGATCACGACCTCAAAGCCGGGTTATCCCCGGATGCCGAGGTGCTCAAGGCGCGGAAACTGTTGGCCGAGGTCGAAGAACGGGAACTGAAGGTTGCCATCAAGAAGGGCGAGTATGTCCTGCTGAGTGATGTCAGGGAGGCCTGGTATAAAAACGTGGGCCAGGCGCGGGCGTTAATGGAGGCCCGCCTGCTCAATGAATTACCGCCGATCCTTGCCGGGAAAGATGCGATTGGCATCCGGGAGCAGATCGACAAGGTTTTGGTGGAAATTTACACCACGCTGCACTCTGGCGGGCAGACACCTCCGTAGTAGAGGGGGCGTTTTGAAAAGCATTGTTAAACCGGAACCCGACTGCATGGCGGGTTTCCTTTGCGCACAGTTGACACGCTCCCATTGGTGTAACCACACACCACCCATTATGAAACAACGTGACGATTCCATGTCCTTCGACAAAAACCTCCGCCTTCCGCTTTTTGACCGGGAGACCTTGACCACCCTTCACAAGCTGGAGGATCAATGGCAGCACTGGCACGCCTGCGAAAACCGCTACAATGACAAGAACGTCCTGGCGGATCAGGAGGCCGCATATACCGCATTCCTCGATAATCCCGAAGATGCGCACCAGCAGGCACTCCTTGCCACCGCCGATCGGCATCAGGTTGCCGCTCGCTACGCACTCCTGCGCCGGGCCTATTCCGATTTACGGGCAAGAGTCAGCGCGGAGGCGGGCAAACTGCTGCTGCCCTTGATCAATCAACTCAGCGCCGCACTGAGCGCGGAATGCCGCAGGCGACTGGGGCATGCCGGGCCGGAGAGTTATGCCGAAATGCGTGAGCCTGCAATAATGGAAATCCGGCGAGCGCAGAACGCCGCAACCTCGGCGTTTCATCGAATCACGGCAGCAGATCAGGAGACCGGGCGCAACGACAGCCCGATGAATTTGGCAAGTGTTCTCCTTGCCATGAATCGGTCGTGACCAGGCGCTGGTGCGCCAAGGCGATGTCATGGATAAAAAGCCCTGGCGGGGACACTTCATCACCATCGGTGTATGGGCCAATAACGTGCGGCGGGGTTCATATTGAAATTGATATGCCATGAATAGCTGCATATCGCGCAATCAACTCGTGTGCCTGATTGCTGATCACGCCATCACATTTAGTGAGATAAATCCCTTCCGGTTTTGCGTGTTCAGAGCAATCACATGACCACGATGAAAACGCAAAAAACACCAGCCAAAACCAACCAAGAGAAGGCACTTTCCACCTTCGTAAATCGCACCGAGGCCTGCCGCCAACTGGTTGCCAAAATCAACGCGCATTTGGACGACCACATGGGAGAGGCTCCCGAAGACGTAAATTGGGCGAACGTGGGCGATGCCGCCCACATCCAGATGCTTCTGGAACAAATCTGCGACTTCACCCGCATCAACACGGCGGGCATCGACCGCATCACCCCGGTGGAGGAATAAGACCATGAGCGCGAAAAAGATGAACGCCGCCATCGAGAAAATCGCCCGTGAGATTCTCGATCTGGAAACCCTCGAAACACGGAATATGGACAGCCTTGATTTTCATGATCTGGCTGTTTGGGAAATCCGCAGGGCGCTCGAAGCCGCTTTCACCGCAGGACAAAACACAACCAACAACAGCAAGGAAAAACCATGACAATCCAACTCCATGAAATGGCAAAGACGAAGAAAATCCTCGCGACACATCAACCGCCGCGTGGTGCCACCCACTTCCGTTTCGCCGACGGCAAGCACAAGCCGGTGATCGACAAGATCGCCAACATCGACTCCATCGCCGGATGCAAAGGCGAATTGGAATGGGGCAAGGTGGAATATGAAGGCCGTGGAAAGCACGCGAAGATTAAGGCGTTCACGCCGATGGAAACCCCATCGGAAACAAAGCCCGCCGCCAAGGCGCAGAATCCGCCGACCCCCGCGCAGAAAACGCCTCCCGTGGCGGTTTCCACCACCGCCCGCAGCAAGGAGCGCAAAAACAAAATCCTCGGCCATTCCGCCTGCGCCGTGGCCAAGGCACTTGGCAAAGCGGGCGTCCGCCCTGAAGAGGCTGACCGCATCATGCGGTCCCACGGGATCGAGATGCCCAAGGCGAGTCTCTCAGTGCAACTTGGGTTCGGGCGGAACCCTGCGTCATGGGAACGCCATGGGCAACCTGCCGCATTGACAGATGGGCAGATTGCGGAGCTTCGCGCCACAAGGGTGGAACAATGAAGTTTTTCCCGCTACAACAAGTCGCGCTCAATGCTTCGAATCCGACGGAACAAGAGTGCTGCGGCACGCTATGGCAGCATTACCCGATAAAACCCCCGGGCTTGGCTCAGCCGTATCGAGTTAGTATCGATGAAGGTTGAGAGGGAACCAATGCTATGGACGGTGGCGATGTCAGTCCATGAGTTTGAGAGCAGGGATGGTGAATACTGTACGGTGTAGTCCAGTTCGGGCAGGCTCACCCAAGTTATTGAAAACGTCGATGAACCGGTGGCCTTTGCCATTGCCACGACGCGCAGGGTCTGGTTCACAGGCAACTCGATGGAGCCTTGCGAGGTCAGATCCCGACCAAGCAGGCCGACGTAATCGGGCGCATAGCGATAGACTCTGAACACAGCGTTCATAAATTGGTCGGAACGGACTCCGTCTCCCGGAATCGTGCCCCCTTGCGTGAGCGGGCCGCTATCGGTTACGGGGCAGAGGTATTGCCAAACAGTCTGCCCGGTAGCCGTGACTTCGAACAGATTGCCTTTAACACCCTCGCAGATGAGCGTGTTGCCATTGGGTTGGCGCTGGCATCCCGAGATTTCTGCGGAATAGAAATCGGTTGCAGGATTGTCCATAAAAGTCCAGGAACACGCGCTCGGGCCATAGGCGGATCCGGAGACCAGGGTATAGTTGCCAGCGGCATCCACCGGTGGCGTAATTTGGTTGATGGTGGAGTACCCGCGCCCGATGCCGTTGTTGAAGATGAGAATGTCACCAGCACCAGGGCAACCAGCGGGGATCCAATGCGTGTGATGTTGTTGATACAGCATCTGGTTGGCACTGGCGCCGCGCTTGTATTGCAAAGGATTGCCCCAGCGGTAGAGGATGTCACCACCCAGGTTGTACCGTCCGCCCGCATGGCTTGCCGCTTGAGCGGTGGTCGTCTGATGGTCTATGATAAACAGCTCACTGTTGTTCCTGATGCTGAGCATGATTTGATCGAAGGACGCGTTGTAATCGATGCCATTCACGTGAGTCCAAAACTGCGGGATCATGATGCCGGTCCCGTTGACGTTGATGCGTTCGGGATGATCGGAGACAACGCCATAGTTTGCTTTGGTGGCATCATAATCCTGGATCATGTGATCCCAGAGATGCCATTCCCAAACGATCGTGCCGCCGTAGGGTTTGGTGGGCGTCACTTCGAAGAGGTAATCGGGGAGCATGTAACCTTGGGTGGCGATGCTGCTATCCAGAAGGCTCGGATTGAACCCGGCGGCGATCACTTCAGCATAGGTTTTTTTCTCCACCGCCAGAATAAGCACATTGCCGTTGGGCAGGACCTTGAAGTCATGATGTGCCATGTAGGTCGAGCTATAGTAATCGAACGCCCACACCATATTGCCGTCCCAATCGAATTCCTCAATGCGTCCCCCTTCGCCACCCCCCGTGGAAATGCCCCCCTTCATGATCATGCAAGCGCGGATCATATGCCCGTTCTCCAACAGGTATGCAGACCGGCCAGGCTCATAAGCACTGGTCCAGCGATGGACAACTTCGCCTGCGTTGTTGATCAGGTACGTCAGAGTATAATGCATCGGAGCCATTAACGTGTAGCCGTCGAATGAGCTCGTAGTATTGAAGAAAAGTCCCATCGACTGGCTGGATGACGACTTGTTGACGGTGTAAGTATTTGTGGTGCCAGTAGTCACGACACCCATGTTGTCGGTGGCAGAAATATAGTAACTTACCGTAGTACCGGCAGGAAACATGGGAATTTGACCGCCGTAGATGCCATCGCCAGCGGTGCCATCATGATGCAAACCGTCATCGAGCATTGTGACGATTACGGGACCACTCCCGGCATTGTAGGTGAGGGTTGCTCCAGCAACGCTGCCGTTATCGGTGACTTGAGCACTAACCCACACGGTGTCTAGGGCGCTCGCTGATCCCGAGGTGCTGGTGATCCCGGAGATTATCGGGGGAAGATTGATGGGCTGCACCACGTAAGAATACGTGCTGGTAGGGGCGTTCGTTGGGCTTGTGGAGGAGAGGCCTGTGCCATCGGTTGAGGTGAGATAATAGTTCACTGTTGTCCCAACAGCCTGCAAGGGAATCTGAGCGCCGTAAACATTGTCGCCAGCAGCACCGTCGCCGTGAGCGCCATCGTCATACATCGTGACGGTCGTGGTGCTCGCTCCCGCTGAAGTCACCGTAACGGTGATCTGATCGAGATCGATGCGATCGTCATCACCGGCTCCTCCGCCCGTGAATTGGAAACGCATCTTCAGCCCGTTGATCAATTCGCTGCTTGTCAGGTCATAATGGTATTTCTGCCATCCGTGGCTGGTACCAGTGAGTTCGCTCAAGCGGGTCACGTAGCCGCTTCCCGAATCGAGTTGAAACGTCCAGCCGTCTGTTCCATCGAGTGTCAATGATTGCACGTAGAATTCCACATAACCCGAAGTCCCGGATGCATTGATGCCATTGGTTGTAGCGATCATGGCGCCAGTGAGGGCGTTGAGGGTTACACCGCCCTTGTACTCCATGCCGCAGGCGTTGCCGCTACCATAGTTGGAAGACGTGCGTTGCTCGAAGTAACTTCCCGTCACCGTCCAGGCATTGACTGCGCCAGCGCCAGTCCATGGCTTGACCGCCGTGGAGCACATGGTTTCTGTAAAGGAAGTTGAAGTAACGGAAGTGCCGCTACCGATGGAATAGGTGAGCTGGACACTTGCCACGCTGGTATTGTCTGTCACCGTACTGGTAACCCAAACGGCATCGCTGCCGGTCGGTGCCGCGGGTGTGCGGTTGGGGACGGAAATAGTCGGCGCGGTGTTGGTAAGGGTTACCGCCAACCCTTGGGTGCGTAACCCAATTGAATACAAGGCACTTTCTGTGGTGATAAAAAGAGTGCGCCGGTCAGTGCCTCCAAAACAGAGATTGGTGGGGCGCCCGAGCACATTGATCGTTTGGATCTTGGTCCCGTCCGAGTTGTAAACCAACACGTCATCAGTGGTGAGATAGATATGGCCATCGCTATCGATTTTCATCCCATCGGAACCGACTGCAACAAAGAGGGTCTTGCCGGTTAATGTCCCATCGGCATTGATCGTATATTTATAGGTCGCTCCTGCACCATAGTCGCTGACATAGAGCGTGGTGCCATCGGCTGTTCCCACAATGCCGTTCGGCTGGACCATGTCGCTGATCACCCGGGTGACAGTGCTGCGGTCGGGGCTGATGTAATAAACGTGCTGGCCGTCCTGGACCTGCGTGCCGAAGAACACCGGATCGGTAAAATAAATTCCCCCCTTGGAGTCGATCCACAAGTCGTTGGGTTCGTTAAAGCGTTTGCCGTTATACTGGGCTGCAAGCACTGTCACCACTCCTTGCGAAGAGATGGAAACGACCCGCCCATTGATTCCTTCGCAGGCGATGAGATTGCCGTAGGCATCCATTGCCAATCCATTCGCGCCGCCAGAGTTGGTGCGAAACACCGAAAGCTGCCCGGCGGTCGACCACTTGTAGATTGTGTTGGCGGTAATATCAGAGAAGAAGATGTTTCCATTTGAGTCTGCCGTCGGCCCCTCACCGAATTGAAGCGTGCTTACAAGAGTCACATTATTGACTCCCGGCTGAACAATGCTCGTGGTTTTCAGGGCCACGCGAAATCCGACGTGATAGTAGGGGTGATTGGGGTCTTGCGGACCACGATAATATCCAGGATCACGGTTGGAAATCCGACTCAATCCCAAATACTGGCCTCCGTTAAACCACTCACCGCCTCGCATCCCGTGGTAGGCAACACCGTCCGGCATCAGATCGCCACTTGTCGGACCGGTGGGGTTGGCGGATGGGCTCGAAGAGTAATAGCTTGCGGAATACCAATCGTTCACCCACTGCCAGACATTTCCGCCCATGTCATACAATCCATAACCGTTCACCGCGTTGGAAGTCTGATAGCTTGTCTGACTTCCAGGCCAGTTGAAATCGCTCTTGTGGTGCAGCGTGCCGTCATAGAAGCCGACCGGCGTTGTCCAGGGATAATCCCCCGTTTCATAGGGATCGCCAGAGCTCTCCCAGTTCGCCCATGTCCCGTCTGAGTTTGTATTACTGCCCCAAGGAAATTGATAGTAGGGGTCGGTCTTACCACCGTTTGCCGCGTATTCCCATTCCGCCTCGGTGGGCAAGCGGTAGCCGTTTTTCGTAAAGTCGCAAATCCAGGTGGAAATATTGTAACATGCATCGTACCCTTGGATTGCACTGAGCCAGTTGCAGTAAGCCGCTGCGCCGTGCCAACGAACTCCGATCATGGGATGGTTGTCCCGCCCGGAGAGCACGGAGAATGACGTGCCGCTCCAGGAAATTCCGCTGTACACTATGCCAAACAAGGCGGACTCGCCTTCCCGGGTTTCGCAATAAATGTTCGTCCCGCCAACGGCATAGACAAGGCCATTACGGACCTCTATAAAACCTTGCGCCAACGCCGAATTGAGATAGGCGCAGTATTGCTGGTTTGTGATGTCATAGGTGCCCATGCAGAACGCGTCAATCGAGACGGTATGGAGCGGCAGCTCGTCGCTGGTGTGGCCCGGATCGACGAAGTTGAAATGGTCGCCCATTACAAAGGATCCCTTGGGGATCACCTTGAGCGTCGGAACGCTCAGATGGGTTGCCGTACCGCCGCGCACGCAGCGAACGTGCCAAAGACCGGACTTGACGTCGTAGGTGGTCAGACCGTAGTCGGAATCCAGATACCAAGCCATGGTCGTGTTGCCCACGAGCGTTGTCGATGACCAGTAACGCGTTGCAATGGCGCCGGGGAAAAAGGTTTTGTCCATCGACGGAGCGCGAAAATTGGAATCGCTGATGGATTGCAATTCTTTGATGTTTGGTAAACGCCAGTCGCTGTGAGAACCCAGCGTGAGGTTTTCAGCGTATGCCAAGGCAGCCTCCCAAGTCATCGCAACCGTTTCCGCCTGTTGCCATACAAGGCCGGTGTTGTTGTCGGTGACCGTGCCGTCGCCATTGTCGGTGAGGTTTCCATACAAATGCGTCGCACCCGAGGCGGACGGTTCACGCACGCAACGGATGTGGAATAGTTTCGATCCGCCAGCGCTGATGGTTTCCGTCTTGGGATGTGGCCCGATGCCGCCGCCCGCATTGGTCACCCAAACCTTTGTCGAATCATCCACCGCTACATCGGTGGACCACCAATACTCGGCAGCCGATGCAGGGAAGAACGTGGTGTTTATGGCTGGGTTATTCGCACTTTCGTCCATGATGCTAAAGAGCTCTTTCCCGAACGGCAGTCGCCAGTCGGAGTGCCCACCCAAGGAAAGATTTTTGGCATAGATGACTGCCTGTTCCCAAGTCATCTCGCCACCATCGATCTGCTGCCACATCAATCCGGTCACGATGTCTGTGACGGTGCCGTCGCCGTTGTCTTTATAGGTGGGCGGATTGATGGTGTAATCTGAATCCTCCCCATAAATGGTCGAATAATCTGCTACCTGCCCGGTGTCGGGGAGTGCCGTCATCGTATAGGTGCTGGCATACAGGGAACAGGCGGCGAAGAGGAGGATGCCAGCCAACCGGAGGGAAAAGTGGTGCATTTTCATGAGGGTCACACGTTTTTTGTCTTAAGGTGCTTGCACGCCGATTCGGTAAAAGCGCCGGGTTCCGGTGGGCGAGGGATCGATGAGCGCATCCACGTTGCCACTGCCGGGAATATTGGTTGCCGAGGGGATCGCTATCCATCCTCCAGAACTCAGGTCTGTTGAATAATACAAGGTGTAATATCGGTTGGCTGAGGATTGGAAATAGACAGTGAAACCGCTGGTGTTCTTGACCTCGCTTTGAATGTGGAAATATGAGAGCGGGTTGGTGGGATTCGTATCGGCGAGGTATTCGTGATAGTTGTCCAGGCCGTCATGGTCGGGATCACAGGTAGCTCCGGAAATGGCATTGGATGTTTTGCCGTCACCACCGAAGTAGTACACTCTCCACCAATCCGGAATGCCGTCGCCCACGGTGTCGATGGAGCTCGCGGTCACAAGTCCCACCTGGGTATTCGTATTGCTGCCGGAAGTTCCCGTGACAGTCAAACTGACCGAATACGTTCCAGGAACGCTGTAAATATGCGTCACGCTCGTTCCCGTGGCGTGGAGGCTCCCGCCGTCGCCAAAATTCCAGGAACGGTCGGTGATGGAACCGTTGGAGGTGTCAGTGAAGATGACCGTCAACGGAGCCCCGCCGTTTGTTGGCGAAGCACTGAAGACGGCAACAGGGGCAGCCTGCACTATGTAAGAGTAGATGCTGGCGGGCGCACTTTCCGGACTTGCCGTGGAGAAACCCGAGGTATTGGTTGCCGAGAGGTAATAGCTCACTGCCGTGCCCACAGGTTCTGCCGGAATCTGTGCGCCGTAAATATTGTCGCCAGCCACTCCGTCGCCATGAGCGCCGTCGTCGTACATCGGTACCGTCGTGGTGGTCGCTCCTCCAGAAGTGATTGTTGCGGTAATCTGGTCGAGGTCGGTGCGGTCATCGCTGTCGCCGGTCCCGCCACCAGTAAATTGGAAACGCATCTTCAGCCCATTGATCAATTCGCTGCTTGTCAGGTCATAATGGTATTTCTGCCAAGTGTGACTGGTTCCTGTGAGTTCGCTCAGGCGCGTCACGTAGCCACTGCCCGAATCGAGTTGGAACGTCCAACCATCGGTGCCATCAAGCGTCTGGGTCTGGATGTAGAATTCCACGTAGCCGGACGAGCCTGAAGCATTGATGCCGTTGGTTGTTGTGATCATCGCGCTCGTGAGGGCGTTGAGGGTTACACCGCCCTTGTACTCCATTCCGCAGGCATTGCCGCTGCCGTAGTTGGAAGCCGTGCGTTGCTCGAAGTAACTTCCCGTCACCGTCCAGGCATTGACCGCACCCGAACCGGTCCATGGCTTGATCGCCGTGGAGCACATGGTTTCTGTAAAGACGGTGGTGCTGGTAGCCGTGCCGGAGCCGATGGTATAAGTGAGGGTCGCGCCAGTAATCTCGCCGCTGTCGGTGATGATGCTCTTGACCCATACCGCATCGGTCGCCGTGGGAGTGGATGGTAATTGAACAGGAGTGGCAATTACGGGAAAGGAATTGCCGGTAATCGTGGTTCCCTTTGTTAAGCTGTGGCCTTGGAATCCCGCGAAGCTCGCCGCATAACGCATGGCTCGCGGCGTGGCGTTGGTCATCGGCAGGCAATCGCCGATGGCGCTGACGATTCCAGAATCAGTCACGGGGTTGATGTATTCCCAGACGACGTTGCCGCTGGCATCGACTTCGACCATATAGCCCGAAGTTGTTGCGCAAATCAGCGTGTTGCCGTTGGGGAGTCGCTGTGCACTCGAGCCAAAGTGGCTGAAGAGTGTGTGGTTGCCTACCGAACTGTAGTTCCATACCACTTGTTTGGACAGCGACTGGTTGGCCTTCATTGTGTCCTTGTTAAATATCCAGGTGTTGTAACCAGCGGTCGGCGGGTTGACATAACTCCCGGTATCCACCCCACTGGAGTTCAAGTAGGGGTTGATCTCGAAGACGTAGGACTGCGGCGTTCGCTGATAGAGGTATTGGTTGTTGTTGAATACCAACAAATGCCCCGCGCCTGGCAGCCCGCTGGCAATCCACTGCACGTTGTTGCTGCCGCCGATCTGTTTGTTGCCGGTGGTAGCCGTCTCCCAATTGATGCCGATTGACGGAGGATTCCCTTGGGAGTAGCGGGCCGGATCACCGAAGCGATAAAGGAAATCCCCTGTTGTGGATGCCGCAAGGGCAAGGCTGCCGCTCGGATTGCCGTTCAGGAACGTGTTGCCGTGGTCGATGATGTAAAACTCTCCTTGTCGCGAATTGACGACGATCTGGTTGAGCGACTGGTTAAAATCTAGCGAATTGCAGTCCAGCCAGTTGCTTCCCAGCGGACGCCCTGGAAGATTGAGGTTTATCTTGCCTGGGTAATCAGCAATCGTTTTGCCGGTGCCGACGTAGTTCGCCTTTGTGGCATCGACATTTTGAATGGCATGATCCCAAAATGACCACTCCCAAATGACGTTGCCGCTCATATCGACTTCTACAATGGTGTCGACTTGGGCACCGTCAAAAGGGGCGTTGGCTGGATCGCATCCAGCAGCAAGGCATTGCGCGGCGGTCACGTCCTTGTTGGCCAGATAAAGCGTGGCGTAAGCGCCCAGCTTCGGATCATAGATGCGCTTGAAGTCGCCATGGGGATGATAGGCAGTGCGCGTTTCGAAATATTCCCATACGGTATTACCGCTCCAGTCCAGTTCCTTCAGCCCGGTATTCCCGCTGGAATTGGTGGCCCAGTCCAGCACATCGCCGCTATCCAAAAGGTGGGGGTCAGTCCCGGTGGGCCAGGTATGCGTCACGCCTCCCGGCATGCTGATGAGGTAAGCAGTCCCTTGCGCCGCAAAAAAAGTGTATCCGCCATAGGCGTTGGTTGCATCCCAATATTGGGTCTCCGTCTGGCGTTGTAATGTTTGATAGGAGGCTGTCCCCGCATAGGGATTAGCAACGGTAGTGAGACCAGCGATCGTCTTGCCTGGCGTGAGTGTCCGTCCGACCAGTGCCGGATCGCTCGTTTTGTACCGATAGGCGCGAAAGATGGAGTTGACCATTGGCAGGCGGTCTCCAATGACTTGGACAATCCCGCTGCTGGTGACGGGCACAATATAGTCCCACACGGTTTCACCAGCGGGTGTCAATTCCATGATGTAGCCGTCCGTGTCCGCACAGAGCAGCGTATTGCCGTTGGATAAGCGTTGGGCGCTGCACCCGATCTGGCTAAAGAGCGTCAGATTACTTTTTGATGCATAGTTCCAGACAACCTGCTTGGAGATAAGTTTCGAGGCTTTGTCGGTCACGGCAAGAGGGGTGACCGTATTGTATCCTGCATCAGGCGGGTTCACGTAAGAGCCGGTGTTTATCCCGCTCGCATTCAGATAGGGATTGATCTCCATCGCATAGGATTGCGAGGTGTGTTCAGAGAGGTACTCGGCATTGTTAAAGATCAGGAAATGTCCTGCGCCAGTAAGCCCGTCGGCGATCCACTGGACGTCGTGAGCCCCTCCAAGTTGCTTGTTGCCGGTTGTGGAAACGGTCCAGTCTTCGAGAATTGCCGGTGTGGTTCCCTGGTTGTAGCGGGCTGGATCGCCGAAACGGTAGAGGAAATCGCCAGCACTGGTGGCCGCCAGCGCGTTACTGGCGGTGGGATCCCCGACAGTGAACGTGTTGCCGTGATCGATGACGTAGAATTCGCCTTGCACCGAGTTGATGACGATCTGGTCGAGTGCCTGATTGTAGTCGAGCGAATTGCAGTGCAGCCAATCGGCCTTCAGGCTATGGCCGGTTAGATTGATATTCAGCTTGTTCGGATAGCTTGCAATCGTCTTTCCCGTGCCAACGTAGTTTGATTTTGTGGCGTCGTAATCCTGGATCAGATGATCAAAGAAGCACCACTCCCAAACGACCGTGCCGCTGGAGTCCACCTCCACGATCGCGTCCATCTGAGCTCCCGTGGCGGGCGTGGTGGCCGGATTGGCGCCTGCCGCAATCAACTGCGCATAGGTCAGATCCTTGTTGGCAATGTAGAGGGTGGTGTAAGCCTTGAGCTTGGGATTGTAGATGCGCGTAAAATCATGGTGAGGATGATAGGTGCTGCGGGTTTCGAGGTAGGACCATACGGTAGTGCCATCCCAACTCACTTCCTTGAATCCACTGAATCCGCTGGGGTCGTCGCTCGCAGCATCAAGAACGTTGCCGCTGCTCAATAGATGCGGGTTTGTTCCAATCGGCCATGTATGTACAACCCGTCCCTCCATATCCAAGAGATACGTAATGCCGCTGACCCCGAATAAGGTGTAACCGTTGTCCGCTTTACTCGAGTCCCAGTATTGCAACTCAGTCGGCCTCTGAAGGGCATCATGAGCCTGGCAGTAGGCAACTGTGCTCAGGAGAATGGCAGCAACAACCGTGATGTATTTGTTCGGATTCATGGCAGTCTATCGGTGCTTTCCGCGTGTATTTTCCTCACGCGGCGATCCTCGGATTCAATTTGGCTTCCACCGGTTTGTTCCACGACAAATCTTGGGGCTAAGGCGATGCGAGCCAGGATGAATGTATTTCCGTCATGAATGATTTCGGCGTCTGAAGGAATCTCTGGTTCCGCCATGGGGTTCGTATCGCGTCGTAGGCCTCCGGGAGGCGGGCCGGGTGGCTTGGCGAATCCGCCCCCTGGCGACGAACGGTCATTTTTCTTGGAACGCAGGAAGAAAACGGCGTCAAATGCCTGCCAGTCTGAGGTGCTCAATGCCGGTATTTGCGCGATGTGGGTGTGCAGAGTCCACGCTGTCCACCATTCCATGCCGTGACGTGCAGCAATGAGGGTTTTTTCCGGGTTCACGATCAGCGGAGCAAGAGAGCGTAGTTCGCGCAGACCTTTTTCGTTTACAATCGGCATTCCCCCGCGGTGAAGAATTTCAAGCGACGGCCCGATCACGCAAACGCTGATCAGAAGAGAGAGTCCGGCACGAAGCCAGTGGGGCTTGCAGTGCATCAAGGCAAATGCTCCAGCGATTGCCGCAGGCGTGATCGCAATAAGGTTAAACCGAGGCGTTTTATCCCCCTGCACCCACGGTCCCGTCAGAAACAACACACCAACTGAGCAAGCGCCAACCACACAAATATCCGCAACTGAAAGCGCGCCTCGAAATCGCCAGCAAGTAACCAAGGCTGCAACGGAGGCTAAACCGAATACTAAAGAAGGCAGCCACTGCAAAAAAGCTGCATGATTGCCTGGAAACCCCGCCATCGCGCCCTGCGGCCCGCCTCCGGGTCCGCCATGCGCTCCCATGTTGTTGCCGGTTAGGAAATCCGCTGGATGGATCAATGCTTCAGCGAGTCGCTGAATACGATGAGCATCAAATTTCCATAGCACCATTCCTGCTGCAAGCAATCCCACAGCGACCACCGCGATCAACAACGGCCACAGTGCGCACAACGCCCGGCCTCGCTCCATTGCGATGTAAAAAACGAGCGCTAATCCGCCGAATATAAGTGATGCACCGAAAACGCCAATATGCGTTACAGCGATCAGCGCCCAGAAACCAAGCACGCCCGCTGCATTTCTCCATGTCGGACAGCTCATCCACAGGTGGATAAAGAGCAGAAGCGCTGCGAGCCATAGCAGGCAAAGTGAGTTTTTCCCAAGACTGCCCACCATGTCCAACACGGGAGTGTTCAGGGTCACCACTGCTGCCGCAGCAGGTGCGATCCATTGGGCCGCGTTTGCGCCTTTTCCCCAGCGCCGCACCAGCAAAGCCACGGGCAATGCGGCCAAAGCAGGCAGCACTGCATCTGTCAGCTTCACCGCAAGGAGGATGCATGAGTCAAGGTCCCAACCAGAAAGCCACTGAAGGAATCGTGCCAGCGACGCCTGCATGCAGAATGTCAGCGGCAGATCGGGCAGTCCCAGTGAGCCATGCAACAGCAGCGCGCGCGCCTGAACGAGATAGTAAACCCCGTTCGTTCCGGGCATCAACGGCGTCCCAAAGAGGAGAATGCCCCGTGAAACAATTGCGATGAGAATCACCAGTGCAATAAGACTCCATTGCCATCTCTTCACCAGATCAGCCCATCGTTTGCAACGCAGCACAAAGGATTGTGTTGCTGTTTTCTGGAGGGCATCAGGCCTCATTGGACATTCCCATCCACTGCTTTCGGAGCGAAGAAGAAATGATCCGTGTCAGGCAACTTTAACTCTTCGCGAACAGGGTCGGAGTAGATGTAGGCGGTGGCGCTGGTGTAACCGTCGAGGTTGCGCAACTTGACCAGCGCCTTGCGCTGTTCCGCCGTCAACGTTCGGTTCGCCTTCGCAAATGCCGTTACGTAATAGTAGGACATCTCGCCGTCTAGCTCGCCATAGCGACGACCCAGCGCGAGTACTGTTTTCTTGTCGGCTTGTTTGCCGCTGAGGAACTTGCGCAGTTCCGTGGAAATAGCCTCACGCACCTTGATGACTTCCAGGAGCGCTTTGCGTTGCAAAGCGGGAATGGCGGTGATGTTTTGGCGCTGATTTGCGGTCAGGAGTTCCAGGAACTCCTTGCCGCTGTCGCCGGTCACGGACGTGCTGATGTCGAAGTCTCGCTTACCCATTGCGGGCATGTCCTTCATGTAGAATCCGCCAAAGTAGGTTCCGTGGCGTTCCGGGCAGAAGTACGTGTCCGCCTTGACCGATCCCGCATACCAACTGAAGAACTCGCTGGCGTAGGTCATATAGGCCACGTTGACCATTTTTTCCGTGCCCCTGGGCAGCTTATACTGATCCATTTCCACGGCGGGCCAGGTGTTGAAATCTCCGAACTTCATCTTGGCGAGGTAGTCCTTCTGCTGCTGGATCAAAGAGGTCGCTACTTGCCCAAAGACTTGGGCGCGCTGGTAACTTACATCCGCATCAGCAGCAAAAATGTCGCCCACATATTGTAATACCGCAGCCTTGTTTAATCCCTGGCTTCCGGCAGGGATGCTTCCATCGCGTTCGCGGCAGAATGCCTTGATCAGCGGAAGACGCTTCTCGGCAAGCGCGCGTAACTGCACAGCCTCTCGCTGTGCCGCTTTTTCAAAAAGCGCACGCTGCCCGTCCGTGAGGATATGCAGGACGTTGCCCGCGACACGGTCGAGGAACATTGGATTGTGGCCTTTCTGAGCAGCATCAATATCCCTCATATACTGGAAGCCAGAGAAATCGCACACCTTGCCCGGAGGTAGGAAGGTGTCAGCGCCGAAATCCCCAGTCAAAAAGGCTAGGCCGTTGAAAGCGATGGTATGGAGTTGCGCTTGATCGGAGGCTGCCTGCTCAATGGAATACTGTTGCGCTCGGCCTGCTTGCTTGCCGGTGGGCTGGCTCTGGCTGCCTTTCTGCGGGCGGTCGACCACCTCGTTTTTTGGCGCAGGTTGCTCCCCGGTGCCGCTGGCATCTGTTGGGGGCGGGTCCAGATCACGTAACATGTCTGGGCTGAAACCAGCGGCTTCAACCACTACGTTCACCGTGGGCCCGCCTGGAATGCCCGCTTGATGAAAGGCCACGTGAATGGATTTCGCCTGCTCGGCAGTGAGCGTGCTTGCGTTGTAATTGGAGAGGATCACCTTGACCTGCTGGATCTGCTCATTTGTGAGCGTCTCCACTTTTTCTTCACCACGGGGTGGGCGTTCGCCGCTCCCGAATTGTTGCGCGGATGTGTGAAGCGTTGACACGGCGAGTGCCAGCGCGATCGCAATGGGTATTCTCTTCATAGCATGGTGTTCTCTTCGGTTTATTTGTCTTTCCAACTATGGGCCTCATATTTCCAGCATGTTGCAGCGGACGTGTGAGCCCTTTGGAAAAGTAGTTTTGTTTTCGTGAAGCCAGCTTACGCAAACGAACCTTAAGAGATCGTTAAGAGCGCAAAAAAAACTTCAAAAAATCGCAGATTATCGCTATCTGCTACAACCGACCCGGCGGCAAGGTGCTGTAATAGCGAGTTGATCCCGAATTCTGAAATCAGGGGTTGCAGGCGTACGCCAGCAAAGGAATAGCGTGGAGCTCACATCTATCCAAAACAATGGCGAGAACCGCCATGCTGATTAAAAGCCAGAGCAGGGTCGCAGGGGACAACCGCTTTCCAGCCTGATTTGCCTAATACTTTAGGCGATATGCTTGCGCTGATGAGACAAAGCGCGAGTACGCCGGTAAAGGAATGTTTGCGCTTTGTAAGTTGAGCGCAATCAGACGATGGAATTGTTAGCTGTCCGTGGAAAGTGGGATCGGTTCGTAGGATTTGCGTCCATGCACCCGCTCGTAGGCTCGGCAGAATGGGCACAGATTTTCTTCCACCTTTTTTACGAAAGCGAATATCTGGCCTTCCTGTGTTTTTCGTGCATGGCGGCAGGCCGGACAGTTGGCGCAAACTGCGGCAAGAGCCCGGTCGAGGTTGTTAACGCTTTGAGCACTCATGCTTTGGGGAATCCTTGGGTGTTTCTCTGGCGGCGGACGCATCCGGTTCTTTTCTTCCGATGCGAAGGGCGAAGCCATGCACCAGCGCCCGGGCTGTTTTCTCGTGGGCCCGGTGAATGATGCGATCAAAGGTTTGGCGGGAAACGCCCAGGCACTTCGCCGCGTCTTGATTGTAAAGTCCCTCGCAGTCAGCGAGCCGCATGGCCTCCAGTTCGTCGGCGGCAAGAGCGATCTCCTGAATCTCGCAAAGCGGAATCCCAGCGGGCTTAAAATAATACGCTGGAGGGCAGTGTTCGATTCGTCTGGGACAGGGTGGCCTCGGCATAAGGAATCTATATCACACCTCTGCGAGGATTTGAAAGAATGTCCGATTTGATTTGATTTGCGCCATAATTATGGGCTTATGCCCTATATGCAAACAATATCTAGTCCAATCGCAGGTCAAATTCGGATCGCGCTCCCTATGCAAGGCTCGACGTTCTGCGAGCATTTTGGCGGAGCTTCGCACTTCCGCATCGTCGATGCCGACCTTGCCACTCGCCATATTATCAGCCAAACAGACGAGCAAGCTCCCGAGCATGTTCCAGGAGCGTTTCCCCAATGGCTCGCGCAGCAAGGCGTTAAGGCGGTCATTGTCGGAAGCATTGGCAAGCGGGCTGTGCAGTTGTTTATAGCCAACGGCATACCAGTCTTCGTTGCCCAAGCGGGAGCAACGCCCGAGGAGTTAGTGAAGCTGCAACTCGAAGGGAGTCTTTCGGAGCCAAACTTGGAAAGCTGCTGTCCCGGCCACGGCCACGAGCATGGACATGAACACACTTCCTGCGGCCACTAACCCGCAGGCGAGCGCCTTGCGGGAGGAACTCCATTCCCATTGTTTCGCGTGCAACCCCGCCAATGAACACGGTTTGGGCGTCAGTTTTTGCGTGGATACCCACGGCGTTACGCACGCCACCTGGCAACCGTTGCCGGTTTTCCAAAGCTACGACGGGCGAATCCACGGGGGCATTCTGGCGACACTGATGGACGCTTCGATGGTCCACGCACTTTTTGCACGGGGGATTGTCGGGGCGACCGTTGAAATGACGGTTCGCTACCACGCCCCCGTAATTCTCGGCTTGCCAGTGGAAGTCACCACGCAGATCGAAGCGCAAAAGCATGGTGTTTACAGCCTGCGCGCCGAAGTGCGCCAGGATGGAGACCTTGCAGCCAAGGCCCACGCCAAGTTTATGGCGATGCCGGAAAACTTGGCGACAGCAGCATCTACCCACTTATGATCATCATCACCAAACCAAACGCCACCGAGCAACAGGTCGATCACATCGTCGAACGCGTCATAGGCTGGGGGCTGCGCTGCGAGGAGGAATCATGCAAAGCACAACAATGAACACGAATATCCAGCGTTTTGATGAGCGAGCGGGCGTCTGGGATGAAAATCCCGTCCGAGCTGAATTGGCTCGGAGTATCGTAAGAACGGCCGAGATGGAGATCACGGGCATTGCCTCCCCGCGTATGATGGACTACGGCTGCGGCACCGGGATGTGCAGCATTCCTCTGGCGCATCGCGCATCCAACCGCAGTCTTCGACCCCCATAATGGCGGTCTGGATCGTGGTAAGTCGGCCACCGTGAAAATCTCCCGGGCAAGCACGCTTGGCACTGAACAGCGCGACGTACATCCCATGCAGCGCTAGTCGCAAAGCCTGGTCAGTTACCAGTCTCATGTAGCCGCCCAACGGTTGAACTCGGTGGGATGCCTCGCAAATCACCTCAGAAGAGGCACACTCGGCCTGTCCGTTGTTGTGGTTCGTTTGCCTTGGGTTTTTGGGTTCAGATTTCACTTTTTGGATCAGGAGGAAATAGCTGTGATAGATTGTCCCTTTGCAGAAATGTTCTGCTGTCTCCGATTCTCTTATCATATCGTCAAGCGCCCCTGAAACAATCCCAAACTCAGCCGCATTCCTGTGCTGCGAAAGCTTGGCAAGCAGGGATTCGCATTCGATCCCGTCGGGAGGATTCGGTATCAATCATATCCCCCACATCACCTTCTCACACTCCGCCCGAATTCCCCATTCCGTAACCGTGCTATCCTCCGGCAGGAACAACAACTCTTCCTGCCGCAGTGGCGGTAGATTCAAGAGATTCATGATCTGTGTCACTCGTGCGCAGGAGATGCCGCCAAGCCGGGCGAGGTCGCTGTAATCGCGGACGACACCCCGGCGGATCAAACCATTAAAATGGATGGCTACGCCAACGGGCGGTTGTAGTTTGAAGATGGCTCCCGAGCGTGGATTCGCACCACGGTCTCCTGATTCAAAGTCAGGCATCCTACTGCTGGACGACTCGGGAAACCGTGACAGCACTTCGACTGGCGGCTCGACGCTTAATTCTTCGCCGGATTGCTTTCGCGCGACGAGGGCATTGAGCGCATCGCGCACGTCGCTTTCTTCGAGCACGCCCTCGACGAGCTGCGCGAAGAGCATCGGCACCTGGCCTTGGGCGCGTTCGATCCAGCGGCACGCGAGCAACGGACGGAAGACGTAAAGATATTTCTTCAGACTCACAGCCTCGCGTCCACGGACATAATTTCGCCAATGCCCGATGGCCATTTGCAGGTAGTGTGCATAGCAGCTGCGGGGCGAATAGAACTCCGCAGCGAGCGCGCCGAACTCGGTGGCAAACACCGGTTCGCAACGATACACGACCGGCGACTTCAACCACTCAAACAGACGAGCATTGCTTTTGCGGAGCAGCCTGAGCGCCTTGCGCAGTTCCCAGCCGCTAACATCGAGTTCATCAGAAATCGGCAGTTCGATCACGTCGCGCCGATCCTCCACCGAGAGATACCAGTCGCGGCGGTGGACGTAGAGAAAGCGGACATCGTAGTCGCTGTCGCGCGAAGCAAAGCCCCACGCCCGGCTGCCGCTCTCGCACGCGAAAAGCACGCGCACGTCCCGCTCAGCCTCTACTTGGGTAAGCGCGTCCTGGACGCGCTGGAAGACTTCATTCCCGTGCATGGGAACCTCCTTTCTTGGTTATTTGTTTTGATGGTTGAAAATCTGCGAGGTCGGTGCTGATAATCAGGCACTTGGCCCCAGAGTAATTATGACCTCACCCAATACCGACAAACTCGCTGTTCTCATCGATGCCGATAACACTCCGGCCTCCATCGCTCGTGAACTTCTGGCAGAGGTTTCGCGGTATGGAACGGCGAGCGTCAAGCGTGCGTATGGCGACTGGACCACGCCAAATTTGAAGGGGTGGAAAGACGTTTTGCTGGAGCTGGCGATTCAGCCGGTGCAGCAGTTCAGCTACACGAAGGGTAAAAATGCGACGGACTCTTCGCTGATTATCGACGCCATGGACCTGCTTCATGCCGGGGGAATGCACGGATTTTGCCTCGTGTCGTCCGACAGCGATTTCACCCGCCTTGCCACGCGCATTCGGGAGGATGGTCTCACCGTTTATGGCTTTGGCGAAAAGAAGACTCCCGACCCGTTCGTCGCCGCTTGCGACAAATTCACCTACACCGAAATTCTTCGCCCTCAGAAGGCAAAGACTTTGGAAGGGGAGGAAAAGCTCAAGCCTCTGCTCACCAATGCCATTACGGCTGCGGTTCGGGAAGACGGCTGGGCGCCCCTCTCGGGCGTCGGCTCCCTTATCGTAAAAAACAGTCCGTCATTTGATCCCCGGAACTATGGTTGCCAGAAGCTTGGTGAATTGGTGCGCCAGCAATCGTATCTTGAGGTGAAAGACGTTCCTGTTGGGAACGGTGCGACAAGCGTTCACCTTTTTGTCCGCATCAAGAAACCCTAACGTCAAAATGGTAGTCGCGGCTGGACTTGAACCAGCACTCGCGGCGTTCTCGACGCCGTGCCTCTTCCGATTGGGCTACGCGACCTTTTGAAAAAATGGCACCCGTGGTGGGGCTCGCACCCACTATGACCGGCTTGAAAGACCGGGCGCTCGGCTCTTTGCATTCACGGGCGTTTGGAAAATGGCGGAACGCGGAGGGCATGCTCCCCATCACGCAACTGCGCGACGATTTCTTTAGCAAAGAATCCCGGCTCGCTTGTCCGGTTCACGTTCCAAATGGTGCCCGTGGCAGGACTTGCACCTGCACTGTTCCGTTTTTGAGGCGGATGTCTCTGCATTGGACTACACGGGCGTGGAAAGGCATGCTCCCGGTCGGATTCGCACCGACACTGGACCGGGTTTAAGCCGGTTGCCTCTGCTGTTGGACTACGGGAGCGAAGGAATCCCCATGGCAGGATTTGCACCCGCACTGACCTGCTTCTAAGGCAGGCGCCTCTTCTGTTGGGCTACATGGGGTTGAAAATGGTGCTCCCGGCAGGACTCTAACCTGCAACCTCCGCGTTCGAAGCGCGGCGCTCTATACATTGAGCTACGGGAGCTTTGTCGAAATGGCTGCCCCGCATCGATTCGCACGATGACTTCCTGGGTCAGAGCCAGGCAGACTACTGTTATCTTACAGGGCAATAAATGGATCCGGCTACCGGTGCTGCCCCGGTCTCTGCTCGCTTACAGGGCGAGTGCATGAGCTGCTCTGCCAAGCCGGAATGAGAGTGGCGGAAGGCGGAGGGCGTGCTCCCCAGACCTTGCGGTCCAATCCGTTTTCGATACGGTTCCGGCGCGCTTGTCCGGTTCACCTTCCAAAATGGTCGCTCCGGCAGGATTCGCACCTGCACCTGACGGCGTATGAAACCGCCGCACTGCTGTTATGCTACGGAGCGCAAGGTGCTGACCGGCTCAACACCGGTCGGCTACGAGGCAGATGAACGCGATGAAGTTCCTTTTACATCGCGCCTACGCATGCCGTCCTACTTTAGCCGCGGATAGGCATGGGTGCCGCCAAGATGATTGGGCTTTTGCCCAATGAAGAATTACGGATCCGAGTCGTATGATCACTCCGAGCCTGGGATCCGTCCGGTGTTAACCGAAAGTTGAAAAAGACCGATCCGCCAGCCGGATATGCACCGGCCTCTCCCCGTTACCGACGGGGTGCGTCGCTACCTACGCTTTGGCGGAATGGATGAGATGGACGCGCGCCCAGGACTCGCACCGGGTAGGTCGGTTTTGCGGACCGATGGCTCGACGACTTTACCTTGCGCGCGCTTTGTTCAATGGGGTGGCCGCCGGGAATCGCACCCGGATCTTCTGGTTCACAGCCAGAGACTCTGACTCTTGAGCTACGGCCACAGCTGCTTCCTTGTATGGAAAATGGATCCTCCGGTCGGCGCTGCCCCGACATGGTCTCCTTTACGAAAGGAGCGCATTGCTGACCTCTGCCACGGAGGAATTGAAAAATGGTGCTCCCGCGAGGATTTGCACCTCGACCCTCCGCCTTCGCAGGGCGGCATGCACGAGTCTATTACACCTCGGGAGCATAAAAAATGGTGCGCCATACCGGTGCTGCCCCGGTGCTTGCGGTTTGGAAGACCGCCGTGCTCGCTGTTACACCAATGACGCGAAAGTGGTGGCTGCGTCCGGTATCGCGCCGGACTCTCCTCGTCTTCAGCGAGGCGCTAATCTCTCTCAGCTACACAGCCAAAATGGTCCCTCCACGAGGTAACGCTCCCCGGTCTATCGGTTATCTGCCGATGGCTCTGCTTTTGAGCTATGGAGGGTTTGAACGAAAAAGACGGAGCACCGGGGATTTGCACCCCGGACACCGTGGGAACGGTGCTACCGTTTTCAGGACGGTTTCCTCGACTAAACCGGACGTGCTCCTTGATGAAATGGCACCAGCGCTTGGATTCGCACCAAGACCTTCCGCCTTAACAGGGCGATGGACTACTGTTATCCCACGCTGGTTTCTACCCCCGGCAGGAATTGCACCTGCGTAATCCCGTTTAGAAGACGGGTGCCTTCATTCTTCTCGGCCACGAGGGCATATAATTGTGGTCGGGCACCCCGGTTACGCTCCGGGTATCTCACCGTCCCAAGCGGCGCGGATTACTATCTTTCTCGTGCCCGAGGTGAAAATGGCGGCCTGTGCGGGCATTGCTCCCGCGACCTTCCGCTCGACAGGCGGTCGCTCTTCGTAGCTGAGCTAACAGGCCAAATGGTGGGTTGTGTCGGTAACGCTCCGACTCGGCCCTCACGGGCAACCGCTTTACAGGCGGCTCGCGGTCTTTACGCGGCTAACAACCCTTGAGTGGTTGCGGGACGTGGAGTTGCACCACGATAAGAGAGCTTATGAGACTCCCCTGGTTCTCAACCTTCACGCGATTTGAAATGGTGGACCGCCACGGCTTTGCACCGTGCTCTTTCGCTTGCAAGGCGAGTGACCTACTGAATGATCGAGCAGCCCAAAATGGTTACGGGGGCGGGACTCGAACCCACGATTGGCGGCTTATGAGACCGCTGCCTTACCTCTTGGCGACCCCGCAATATGAAAGTGGCACGGCGCCTCGGTGCTGCCCCGAGCCGGCAAAGTTTTGGAGACTTCGCTGCGCAAGCTGGCGCCCGCCGTTCCTATTGTGATCTTGGAAAATTGGTGCGGTAAGCCGGACTTGCACCGGCATCGCCTGATTGGCACTCAGGCATCCTGCTCTTGGACGATAACCGCAAAGGAGCGGCACGGGATGCGATCTATGCGCACCCGCACCGCTTCGACAAAAAAGAACAAACACCGCTGCCAACTCGGATTTGAGTTCGCACCCGCAGGATTGTTTCACGGCGGATCTTTCGGTGTTTCAGGCACACCTCCCGGTGCATGACTAGTTAGTCGTGCGAAGCCTCTGGACTGGAAAGCCAGGGGCGAGGAATCAGACAATACAGATAGGTTAGCTAGTCATCATAATAATGACTCGCTTGACAGTTGATCCGCGAGATGGCAACTTTCAATCGGTTGCTAACTCACAGGCGTCTCCGCTAGGGACTTATCTGGATTGGTGACCGATTCCACCCCGTCGTCAGTTACTGCTGACGGCGGGGTTTTTATCGCCCACATTGTGGATTAAATTTGATGTTCGATCAGTTTGGTTTCTATGGGTTTGGCCCAAGTAGGCCGTGGTTTGAAAAAGTGAGGCATCGCCCGAAAACGAAGAACCCTGCTGGCTTTGTGGGCGAGCAGGGTTCCGAAAATCGGTGATCTATGATGAGATCGTGAACTACCTGCTTGCCTCCTTTGTGAGGTCTTTGCCTTCGAGATTCCGACGCATATTGGGTGACGTAAAGTCTGCCCAATATCTGGGGCTTCCAATGCGCAGGGACATACCCGCGCAATGCAACCCCGCGGTCGCTGGCGTATGAATCGGATATGTTTGGATGGCGGTCATTGGTGTTGAACTTACGAGTTAAATAATGGCGTACATTTAATTAGTCAACGGGAATTTTATATTTTTTGTTGACTGACTATTTTTCAAGTTCATTGCCAGTAAGAATCGGAAGTCCTCCCCCCGCTGGTTGCCAGAGCATTTCGACCGGCACCTTGTATTCTTGGGCCAAATCGAGAATCCGGCGTGCATTCTGGGCACGCACACGCATCTCTTCCTCAAAATCCATTCCTTGCTCGGCGAAATGCTCTGAGAGTGTTTTTAATCCCATCTCCACATCGGCCCGGTTCTGCTGCGCTTCCCGGCCCGCGTCCACGCTGACCCTGCGCGGGGTAGTCGCAGAAATCTTGTGCCAATTGATGACCGACGGCAGCACTCCGGTGGCGATGGCGTCCCCGATCACGTAGGCCCACACTGGGCGGATGAACCGCTGGATCAAGATCAATTGCCGGAACGAGAATCGTCGGTCGGCCTTGGCAACCACGAGGCGGACGCCTGCGCCGCCGATCTTGGAGGAGTCCGCTGCAAACTCAAATGGCAGCACGCCCAATGCAGAATCGCGCCTCAAGAACTCAAGAAAGCCGGTGAACGTCGGGCTGGGCCGGTTTGATTGGAAGCTGTCGAGCGATTCGTTTGGCTTCAGTGCGACAAGCTTGCCGCCGATGATTTTTTGCAGACTCACGGGGTCGCTCCCGTCCGCCGGGGCCGTTTGGCTACCTACGGAGAAATCACCCGATTCCTCGTCCAACTCCCCGCGCTCGGTTTTGAGGATGCGGGCCACGTCAGCGTTGTCCTTTACCGCGTGCTTTTCCAAGGCCAAGAGTTCCATTTCGTCCAGTACGTGGTTGATACTGTGCTGAATCGTGGCCGGATGGCGCACGGCACTGGCCGATTCCGGCTCAAACACATGAAGCACGCTCGCGGCAGGTAGATCGCGGAACAAGCCATCGTCAAGGATGATCCGATAGAAAGATGGCGCACCCACGGTATCCATGCCGATGCCATCCACGGTTTCCGTGCTGCCAGCGGTATCACCCACCCGGTGCGCCTCGACTAATTGCAGCACAGGGCGACTGCCCGCATCCCGCGTTTTGTGAATGAAGTATTCGCCGTCGATGTCGATCCCCCGGCACACGAGCGACTGGCATTCCTCAAATGAGAACCGCCCGGTGACCTCGCAGCGAGCAGCCCAATTGGCAAAGTATTCTTCCGCGCGCCGATTCCACACGGGATCAGGCGACTGCGCCTGGGGCTTGATGCCGTCCCCGGTGGAGTAGATCGCCATGTTGCTGACCAACTCCCGAACAAAGCCAGAGTTCTTGTGAAGATACCGGGAACGACGGACCAGTTCGTTGCGGATGCCGGGCGTCAAATCGCGTTTGGCATCCCCTGGAGCCGCACCGGGCACGCGCCCACGGCGCGGCGACCAGTTTGCCGACTCATACGGACTGCCCCGGCGATAGGACGCCTTGCTTGGCTCCTTGGCGCTCTTGCCCGGCTTCCTGATGCACGAGGCGTCGGCCCGGTCATCACGGGCGAATGTGACGGTCTCCCAGCGGACAACGAATGGATCGACCTGCGGCAACGCCCGCAAGGTGAGATCGACAACGTAGGCATCGCGCTCCTCGTGAGGAGTCATTGTCAGGATCACATCGGGATCGCGGGCGAACACGCCGGAGCCGCCGATGCGGTCAATGGCATCCTTGCCCGCCTGATTGCCCTTGGAATAGTGCGCGCCGAAGACGACCGCCGCGCCGGACTGAACCGCAAGCTGCTCAATCTCATTGCAGAGCGAGGCAATGTCACCTGCCTTGTTCTCGTCCCGCTTGCCAAGCCCCTTGTAAATCGGGTCGAGGATGATGAGCGCGTAGCGCCCGTCCTTGATCCGAGCGAGTATCTTCGGGATCAACACCGAAAAATCCGTGGCGTAACCGCGCAGGTTCCAAAGATCGAAACCTGCGTAATCCGTGATGCCTTTTGCGGCGGCAATCGCCTTGAGACGATGCTGGAAGGCGAAATCCGGGAGTTCAAAGTTGATGTAAAGGGCGCGCCCGCGCTGAGTGGGAAAACCCCACCATGGCCCGCCGCTGCTGACCGCCAGCATCATGTCAATAAGCGTCCACGATTTGCGCGCCTTGCTCGCGCCGCCGATGATCATCTTGCAGCCCTGGTGGAGGACGCCGCCAATGAGTTGAGGCGGTTCCGGGCGCGGCGTCGCCATGAACTCGGAACCGGCCACGATCTTCGGCAGACCATCAGGGGCGTTTTCGGATTCCCATTCCGCCCAGGATTCAGCGCCGACGTTCACCGCCAGCAATGTCTGTTGCCGCCGCTCGCCTTCCACCATGCGCCAGCCCTCGGGACAACGGGAGAGACGCGAGGGGTTTTTGTTCTGCTTGTCGAGATTCAGTCCTTCAAACCAATCCCAGATGATGTCCACCCGGCGCTTGTATTCGCTGGCATCGGGGGCATCGACGCGCACCCAGGCATGGATCGACTTGTTCCCAGAGTCGATCACCGCCGACACGGGCAGACCGCTGGAAACGATGGCGCCGAACTGGACATCCTTCGGAATCCGCTCTCCCTTGGCGTTCTTGTCGAACTCCACGAGCACCTGGCGGTAGGACGTGACGTCATCGTTTTTCGCCCCGCCCTCGCGCATTGGATTGATGCGGATGAACAACCCCAGCCGTTCTCTTTTGCAAACCGCAGAATCAACTCCTCAATGTTCGGCGGCACCGGGGGACGCCCTGGTGGCCGCTTTGTCTTTTCGCTTGCCGGTTTCGCCTCATCCCGCACCCACCGCAGGAACGTCTTGTAATGGACGAGGGAAAGTAGTTCCTGAATGGCGCTTCCCAAAGGCATGCCCAAGCGAACCAGCAGGGAGCGTTCCCCCGGGGTGGTCTGCATGTTCTTCACGCACCGGGATCGGAGAATGGAGTTCTCGGCTTTCAAGTAGGCGATTTGGCGCAACATGATGGATTGCGTCATGTGGATCAGAAAAACGAGGAGTGGGTTCTGGC